>Ga0209499_1000225_pt1 | contig 42126 bp, 32 predicted proteins | sample C_130208_EF_Meta_FD_187306 | JGI IMG/M metagenome (GOLD analysis project Ga0209499, IMG submission 187306) | Freshwater microbial communities from Lake Croche, Canada to study carbon cycling - C_130208_EF_MetaG (SPAdes) (version 2) | ecosystem: Environmental > Aquatic > Freshwater > Lake... | reverse complement strand
GTACTGGTAAGGTTTCGTTTACCCTTGTTGATGGCGGTACAGGCTATACTTCTAGTGCAAACGTCTATGTCTCTAATACTGTTGTGTTTCTAGAGAATAAGAAGAACTCCTCTACGTATGTTACACTTGGTTCTTCGATCTATGCTGGCGCTAGCTATGTGCTTGACTTCATTAACAATTATTATCAATATGGCGCAACAAATGCTGCCGTATCAAGTGTTAATGCTGTTGCTGGTTATAACTTTACAAGAACTATTGGCGGGGCAGGGATGTCCTATGCATCATATGCTAATGGTATTCTAACCTCCTTTGCAAATAACATTCCTCGTATTACTGATCTAGGCATTTTGATGGAGGGAAGTGCTCAAAATAGATTATCACAGTCTCAAAATACTACAAGTACTTCTTGGACTAAAGGAGCCGTAGTCTCTAATAGTACTTTGATGGACACAAGTATTGCTCCAGACCTTACTATGACAGCAGATAAGATTGTCGCAAATACTCAATCTGGTGCAGCCGTAGAACACTATATTCTTCAAACCGTAACAGGATTGACCGCAGGAGCAAACGTAACATTTAGTACCTTTGTTAAAGGAGCAGAAAAAACTTCAATTAGATTAAAACTTAATGATAGCATTAATGGTGCTAATCTGTTTTTTGCTTCTTTTGATACCTCTACTGGAATCTTTTCTGGTGCGACAGGCGGAATTACAAGTAGTTTAGGTCCAATGACCATGAAATCTCTTCCTAATAATTGGTGGAGAGTTTCGGTTACTGGAGTTGTAAGTTCAACTACTACATCAGCACAGGCTGTTATATATATTTTAAACGGAAATCATACATCTGCTACTACTTATGTTGGAGATTCAACTTCTGGTGTTTATATTTGGGGAACACAAGTTGAAAATGTTGCTTATCCAGGTTCATATATTTCAACTACAACAGTACCAGTAGCCAGAGTAGCAGATAGATTATATTTTAATGGTATCGATGTTCTTGGCTCTGGAGATTGGACAATTCAATCTTCTGCTACTAATATCACCGACAATCAAATCGGAACTTCTGCTACTCTCTTCTCTATTAATGATGGAGTAGGAAATGCAAATGCTATTAATTTAGTCATTGCTTCGGGAAATAGCACAGCTAACTTTCAACAACTTATTAATGGAGCTGGTATTTTTAATGCTTCAACTTCAACTGTAGTTATTGCCAACAATAAAACACAAGTCGCAGTAACAAAGAATTCAACAGCGATAAGAGCATCTGCTACTGCTAATGCAGCTAAATCTATTGGAACTTGGACTACGCCGCCCTATAGTACAAATAATTTGTTAATTGGATATCTTGGAGCACCCACTGGTGGTTCTGCATTTCTTAATGGTTACGTTAAGAATTTTGTAGTGTATCCTGCTGGTGTTACAGATACTAGACTTGTCACATTAGGTACAATTCCTACCTCGGCATCATCTCCTTGGTTTACAATATCTTTTAGTAATATTTCTCCTTATGTTACTGGAAACGTTACTACTTTTGATACATCTCTAGCAGTTGGCGGTGGATTTTATTTCAGCAATGGATTTAATATTGGTTATATTAATTCTATTACTAATTCTACCTATCTAACTCTTGATAGTAATTCAACTATAGCTTATTCTGGTAATGCTGTTTTTTATTCTGGTAATACAACTCCCGATTTTGAAATATTAGAAACTGTAAAACAACCATTAACATCATTCCAATACTTTAGCGGTGTCGGTAATACTGCGTTGTTTAAAGTTGGTGCTGCTTTAACAGGTTATTATGCTAATAATTCACAAGCCGCTAATGGTTTCGTAGTTGCTTATAGTAATACATCTAGTACGGCAGGTACTGTTGTTATTTCTGTAGTCAATGGAGCATTCTTAACTGCTACTAGTATTGCTGTTTCGTCTAATACTCTAGTTAATGCACAGGCATCTGGAAATACACTAGATATTTCTGCTACTGGCGTTGTAATTGGTTCTAATACAGCAACAAGTAGAGTTAATGGCGCATCTGGATTAGTTAGTATTAATAAAACACTTTATGCAAATGGTGCTATCCTTTATGGCGTATCATCAAACACATTTTCTAATACCGTAAGCAAATCAACAGGAACTTTAGCTAAGTTTTCAGTAGGAACTATTTCTGGGTCAGAAACTTTAACTCTATTTACCGATTTAGTCGGCGCAAACAACAGTGCCAATGTTCCTTTTTCTTCGATTAAGCTTGATGGGTCCAACAGCGGCGTTCTCGTTGCTACAGGTACTGGAACGATCACTTGTAATACTGCTACAAATGCTGTTACGGGAATTGGTTCTTCATTCTTAGCTGATCTATCTGCTGTTAATTTTTCTAACGGTGGAGTAATCTCTACATTCTCCAATACTACTGTTACTGGATCGGGAACTTCATTTAATACACAATTACTTCCTGGATATATTTTATATTATACAGCCAACTCTACAATTATCGGAACTGTATCTTCTATTACTAGTGCAACTTCACTCAAATTAACTACTGCTGCTCCCTATACTGCGACATCAGTTAATATGACTTTCTCTAAGGGAAATATTGTTCCTATTTCTATCTATGCAAGTAATGGATATTATTTGGGAACAGTTAATACAGTTACATCTGCTACTGCATTGACATTAACTGCTAATGCTTCTGCTAATTTAGTTTCTGGTGTTTATCAATACAGTTATGGCGGATATGGATTTCCAAAAAGCCCACAGGCTGGATTATATAATCTATTATCAGACGTATTAGCAGTTAATACATTTACATTAGGAACAATTGCATCACTAACTGCTATTAATCCTGGTATCGATTATAATGCTGATCCATTTGTTCTAGTAAGAGATAATGTAATTGCTGGATTTAATCGTAAGAACTTTAATATTGGTATTAATAATTTAAGTGGATCATTTAATGCTGGAGATACAATTACTCAACAGCTATCTCAGAGCGGAGTATCATTTAGTGTTGGTACAACTTCGGGAACTTACGCAAATGGTACAATTACTTGTAATACTGCTACGGCAAATGTAACTGGCGTAGGAACAACCTTTACTGCCTTAGTATCAAATGGATATGCAATTTATGCTAATGGTGTATTTGCTGGAACTGTTGCTTCAGTAACTAATAATACTCTATTAATTCTTTCTGGTAGTTCTGTTACTAATGCCGTATCTAATGGATTTACATATGCGTCCAATACTTCATTCATTACATCCGAAGGAATTTATCAGCCATCTACAAATGCTCTAGGTACAGTATCTGCATATAACGCTGGTTCAATGCAACTAACTAATATAATTGGAACATTCTCTACTGGTCAAACTATTATTGGTCTTGCTAGTAAATTACGTGCAAATATCTCAACTGCTATTACAACTACAGCAGCTACTTCTTATCAAAAAGGAACTGTCATTTCTTCTAATACTACAAATCTTTATATTAAAAGAGGGTCATTTAATACATCCTTCTCTCCTGGAGTTGCCATTTATGATGCTAATTCTGCTGCCAGTGCAAACATAGTTTCTGCTACACAAGATAATTTGTCTGCTGCAATGGGAACAAATGCATTAGTAACAGCAAAAGTTAAAACTGCCATTGGTATCGCTACAGCACTAGAAGTTATAGCATCTGGCTACGGATATGATCAAACTACACAAACTTGGGAAACTAATATTTCATATAATGCTGGAGCGAAAGTTTACTATTCTGGTGATGGCTTGTATTATGTTGCTACACAAAATGTTCCATTGACTGCTGGCGCTCCTTCTGCTGCTCCTTCTTATTGGACATCATATACCGATGTTGAACTAGTAAGCACGGGAAATAATCCATATGTAATAGCAGGTAATGCCTTGATTGAAAAACAAGGTAAAGGAACTGGTTATTGGAAGAATAATAAAGGAAAGTTGAACTCAGACAAATATATCCACGATAATTATTATTATCAAGAGTTCTCATATGAAGTTCAGGCTGGTAGGTCTATTGATAAATACAGCGACATTTTACAACAACTACTTCATGTTAGCGGAACGCAAATGTTTGGTAGAGTTATCAAATCGTCTAATTTAGATGTTCCAGTGTATGTTCCTTCTAGTACGATAACAATAAAGACTGATTCCAACCCAACCCTAGACTTCTCTTATACTGATAATAGTATGTACATTCCTCTTCTTGTCTTGTAAGATAAATAATCAATAATAACGTAGGTTTAATCAAATATGACAATTGTTGCAAATACTAGAATATTCAATACTGTAAACCAAGTCTTTGATACGTTCAAGACTGCGGCAAATGGCGCTCTCTATGTGTTTGCATCTAAGAATTTGCCTTGGTCAAATGACTTGGTTCCAGACAGTATGAATGGTTCTGTATTGTTGAATCAATATCAAATGTTTGATGAAATGGTTTTTGGTAAAATTGTTACCTCTACCGATTATGTTCAAATGATAGATAATAATACATGGACGACAGGAACTGTATATACTCAATATGATGACCACGATCCAATTTTGTTTAATAAAGAGTTTTTTGTTATCACACATGAAAATGGATATTATAATGTTTTTAAGTGTTTAGATAACAACAATGGCGCAGAATCTATATATCAACCAAAATTAGTAGAAACTTCTGCCGACGATGAATATTACACAACTGCTGATGGGTATCAGTGGAAGTATATGTATGGCATTGAACAATCTTTGTACAATAAGTTTGCTACTGTTGATTATGCTCCTTTATATCCAAACTCTGACGTTGCTTTATATGCCTCAAATGGTGGAATTGAAACAGTAAGAGTAATCGACGGTGGATCAAATTATATTGCATATACTAATGGTTATTTTACTGCCGTAACAATTTCTAGCAATCCTCTTTTACATTCTTTACAGTCAACAGATTTATTGACAATTACTATTCCAGCTATAAGCAGTCCATTTTTTCAGAATGGAGAAACAATTAGTCAACAAAACAATATAGCAAACGTAGCTGTTTCTATTGGTGGAACACAAACAACAACATATATAACTTCTACTGCAAAAGTATTATCTGCAAACTCTACAGTTCTTGTTGTATCAGACATCAATGGCGCTTTTAACACCACAACAAAAATAGTAGGGGGAACATCTACTGCAAACGCAATACCAACTGGTGTTACGACAAATTCCATATCTCCAAATACAGATTTTTATACAGATTCTTCTATCTATATTGACGGCGGAACAGGATTTGGTCAAGCAAGACGTATTGTTCGTTACATTGTAACTGGAACTCAGCATAGAGTATTGGTTGAAAGCGCATTCAATCCACAACCAGACTTGACATCACACTATGTGATCGCTCCTCGTGTTATTATCACTGGAGATGGTTCTGGAGCAGAGGCTATTTCAATTGTCAATACTATTAGCCAATCTATTTCTAGTGTTAAAATTATCAACAGAGGAAAAAATTATAGTTATGCTAATGCTATTGTTATCGGAAATACTGGAAGTACATCACAGTATTTAAATATTGGAATTTCAAATACTGTTGGTACATTTAGTATTGGGGAAACAGTTTTAGAGACAACAACTGGAGCAAGCGGACAAGTTGTTACAGTCAACTCTACTATTATTCAATTAACAAATATTAATGGGGTGTTGTCTGGAACCACAACAGCTTCTAGTAATTCTAATTTTACGACTGACTCTACTATCATAGGACAAAGCACCTTTAGCAGTGCCAAGGTTACAGCCGTAGCGTCAAGTTCTGCAAATGTTCAATCAATTATTTCTCCTTTTGGTGGACATGGAGCAAATCCAGCATTTGAACTTAATGCAAACAAGATTGGCGTATCCGTTTCATTCTCGAATAGTGAATACGGTACGATTCCTGTTGAAAATGAATATCGTAGAATTGGAATTTTAGCAAATCCTTTATTTGCCAACGTCCAGTTGAATATTTCTGGTGCTACTGGATCATATCAAGTTGGAGAAACTGTTGTACAAACTGTGTCTACCAATTCTGTATCTTCAGTATATTTAAGTAGACTTAAAACATATACTTATAACTTATTAAATTACACAGCACTAAACCTTAGTACCTCTCATTCATTCCAGAATGGAGACCTTGTATATCAGACCTCCCCAAGTGTAGCAAATGGAGTTGTTGTTTCTAATGCTGGTTTCCAATATGTCGTAGTAAGAGCAGATGTTGGTAATTTTTCTAATGGCTCAATGATTTCAGGAAATCCTAGCGGAAATCTGACATTCTCTTCAAATGTTGGAGCATTTGTTACGGGGGAAACTGTAAGGCAGCCATCTTCTAACGCAACGGGAATAGTAACATTTTCTAATACCACTACTTTATCTCTAAAAGAAATGAATGGAACGTTTGTTGTTAGTAGTAATGTCATAGGATCAGGCTCTGCTGCAACTGCATCGATTACTAGTGTTGGTACATTAACTACTCTATCTTATACTATTACTAAAGTTGCAAATGGATTCAGTAATATTATTAGCGGACTAGATTCATCAAATAATACGTTTGGTCTTGTGCCTAATAGTTTTTATTCTGCTGATGTTCATCTTAATAATTATCCTATTCCAAATATAGGAACACTTCCTCTTTCGACTGTAACATATGCAGCAAGCTTTAGCGGAACCACAGCAAGCGCCAATATTGTCGCAAATACTGGTCTTTTCTCAAATGCTTTAGTTGGATATAATATTTACTTCAATTCAAATGGAGCATTAATTGGCGAAGTTGCATCTGTTCCTGATGCCAATACTGTTACCTTGACCAATTATTCACCATATACATTTACTACAAATAGCATCAACGCTTCTATTAAAAATACAACACAACCAGCATATTCAATCAATTCTTCTGCTATTACTTTCTATAATCACACATTACTAGCTAGTGATATTGTCGTTGTTAACACATATGCTCAGACTTCTACAATTTCTACAAACTCATACGTAAAAGCAACAGGAATTGTAACAGCTTCCAATAGTTCATATATAACATTAAGTTATGTAAACAACTTCTTTGTTACTGGAAGTACAATTACTGGAGCAAACTCTTTTGTTACTGCAAACGTAACTTCTATATATGGACAACCTTCTGCAACATTCGATCAAAGAACCAGACTAGCTTGTACATATGAAAGTGGATCACAATTATTCAATCAAAATGAATACGTTCAACAAGGCTTCTTAGGATTAGATGGCGCATATGGATATATTCAAGCGATTGATCCTATACCCATCAATGCTGGTATTGGAACAATTTCTTCTAGCTCTTCTACTAAGATTATAACTGGAGTTGGAACAAACTTTAATTCTATTCTTTCTTCTGGTTATATATTATATGTAGCCAGTAACAATGCTTATCTTGGAACTGTATCTTCTGTAACAAATTCAACATCACTAACACTATTCTCAAATAGTTTGTATACTTTAGCTATAGGTTCATCATATGAATATGCATCATCTTTAGGAAACTTTACTGTTGCATTGACTGGATCAAAGGGAATTTTCCAATCTTCTGATCTTACTGCTGGTCTATATAAATATATACAATCAGCAGATCAAACTAAAAAGATGAAAGTAGATGGAATTATTAAACCACAGTTAGTTCCATATACAGGAAATATTATATACGCTGAAAATATTGCACCAGTTGCTAGAGCAATAAATCAATCTGAAACTATCAAAATTGTGCTAAAATTTTATTAAAAGGACTAATTCCGAATGTCTATCGAAACTGACTTAAATGTTTCTCCGTTCTATGATGATTTTGATACAACAAAGAATTTTCATAGAATTCTGTTTCGTCCTTCTGTGCCTATTCAGGCTCGTGAATTAACTCAACTTCAGAGTATTCTTCAAAATCAGATTGAACGTTTTGGCGATAACATTTTTGTCGAAGGTACTATTATTCAAGGATGTAACTTTATATATGATACAAGATATGATTATATAAAGCTTCCTGACTTACGAAATGATGGACAACCAACACAACCATCTCAATATCTAGGTCTTATTGCGTATGATGCAACTTCAAACCTACAGGCTCTTGTTGTTAATAGTGTTGATGGATATGAATCTCAAAATCCAGACCTAAAAACCATCTATTTGAAGTATACAAATAGTGGAAGTAGCAATAAGCAAGTATATACTCCTGGTACTGTATTGACTTTCTATGCTGGAAGCGCAACTGACGCTGCTGGCGTTGCAAATGTCACCAATTATCAGACTAATCTGGATGTAAAGGTTGCGCCATCTACTATTAACGGTGTAGACGCAAATCCTGTTGGTGTTGGGTATTCGTTTAGTGTAAATGAAGGTATCATTTTCCAAAAAGGAAACTTTATCAGAGTTGCAAACAATATTAGTACAATTGTTTCAAAATATTCACCATATCCAAATAATGTTTCTGTTGGTTTCAGCACAACTGAAAATATTGTAACTGAACTGCAAGATACATCTCTTCTAGACAATTCACAAGGATCAACAAATCTAAACGCTCCTGGAGCTTACAGACTACAACTAATTCCAACGCTTACTGTAGCCAATACAGATGCCTTACCTTCAAATAATTTCTTCTCGTTAGTTCAATGGGAAAACGGAAACGTAATTCGAGCAAACCAACAAACACAATATAATGCTATTGGCAATGAGATGGCTCGTCGTGAATATGAGTCATCTGGAAACTTTGTTGTTAAGTCTTTCAATTTAGCGTCTGAAGTAAAACCAGCAAACACTAGTTATTTTAATTTGGTTATTGGTTCTGGTTTAGGATATGTTCATGGGCAAAGAGTTGAGCAACTAAGCACAACTCGTAGTTCCATAAGAAAAGGAACGGACACAAAAACCGTAACCGCTCAATCTATTGCTACAAATTACGGAAACTATATTCGAGTTCAAGAATTTGCTGGTGTTTTTAGTATTGGTGCTAGCGTTAATCTATATGACACAGCAACAACTGCATTAACACTTGGAAATAATTCTACCATTTCTCCTTCTGGAACTATAATTGGAAAAGCAACAGTATTATCCTTTGCATATGAATCAGGAACAACCGATACACCAACAGCAATTTATGATCTATATTTAACAAACATTATTATGAACAGCGGAAAATTATTTACAGCAGTAAAGGCAGTTGCGTCTACTACTGCCGTAGCTGACCTTGTTCTAGAAAAAAATGTAACTTTAGCTGCTAACGTGGCTACCTTAAAAAGCCCAACCTATAGCACTACTATTTTCCCGACTGGAAAATCTTTTGTTAAAACTTTATATCCAAATAATGATGTTACTACTAGCTTTACATATAGACAAAGCAACAATAGCGTAGTTTTAAATGCGAACGGCGTAACAAACGCACTTCAATTGACTGGAAGTTTAACTTTTCCTTATGGAACAGGAACTTTAAACGGTCTACAAGAATTAGCTGTTATTGCTATCCCTTCTTCAAACATTACTTGTAATGTTGCCACAGGAACTGTTGGTATTTCTTCTACAACAGTAACAGGATCAGGAACAACCTTCCTATCTCAATATCAAATTAATGATTATATCGTATCTAACGCAAACATTCGTAGAATTACTAACATTGCTAATAACATTAGCATGACTATCGATAGAGCAGCAACTGTTACTGCTGGTAATGCTCATGCTAAATCATACCCCGCAAATATTCCAATAAACTTCTCTGATCGCAATTCTACAATTTCTTTGTCTAACACTAGCACCCTAAAATTAACCCTCATCAACAACTCTGGTGTTGTTGAGGGCAATTTAGCTATGTCAAATAATAATCTTACTGTTTATTATGACACTACTAGCTCAAATACAGCAAAGATTGTAAAAACATCAAATCAAAGTCGATATGTTGCTATCGATACTGCTCTATATGCAAACCTAGCAGGAACTATAACTTGTTCTACAGGAAGCACAACAGTAACAGGAACATCTACTTTCTTCACAACTAATATTCTTCCTGGTTATAATTTATACATTGCCAACTCTACTGCAAACTCAGCATATATTGGAACCGTTGCTTCGGTAGCTTCAGACACTTCACTGACCTTGAATGGTTTCCCAACAAATAATTATACAACAAATACAATAAGTTATTCTGCCAATTCTTCTTCTGGTCCTGCTGGTCCTTGGTCATTAGGTTTCCCAGATGTATATAAACTAAGAAATGTTTATAAAATTTCTTCTTCTAATACTTGGGCATCTTCTTCTGATTATGATGTTACCAGTCAATTCGCCATCCAAACAAATCAAACAGATACAACATATAATATTTCTCAACTTGTCATAAAACCAAATGCAAACATACTTATTAATAATGGTGATAAGTTAACTGTAGTATTTGATGTGTTTACAATCCCAGCAACTACTGTCGGGTTCTTCTCTGTAGATTCATATCCTATCGATGATGCAAATACTGCAAACACTTCTGCTATTCAGACCTTTGACATTCCTTATTATAAGAATACCAGCGGAAATACTGTATCATTGAAAGATTCTATTGATTTTAGAGCATATGTAGCTAATACTATTCCTCTTTCAGGAACTGCTACTACTACAACAATGTTATCATATGTTAATCCTTTAGGAAATAATAATTTTTCTACAACAGCCTTTGTGTCACCAAATCAATTATTTTCATACGATGTTCAATATTATCTCGGTAGAAAGTCAAAAGTTACCGTAAGTGATACTGGACGTTTCTCTGTTATTGATGGAATTCCAGCAGAATCACCAACAGAACCAGCAGATCAAACAACTGCTATGACTATTGGCGTTATTAATATTCCTCCATATCCAACATTATTGCCTTCTGAGGTTGCAGCTAGACCATATTCTGGATATAATCCTGTTTCTATAACTATTAATCAAACTCGTCGATATACCATGAAAGATATTGATAAACTCAATAAGAGAATCACGAGTATGGAATACTATTCTTCATTATCATTGTTAGAAACTGCAACAAAAGATTTGAGCATTAAGAACAGCGTAACTGGTCTTGAAAGATTTAAGAATGGAATTTTCGTAGATAATTTTGATGACGATAGTGGAACAAATACTAACGAAGGTGGAACTGGAAGTGATCCAGACGAAACATCTAAAAAACCATATACACTTTCTTTCTTTATGCATTTTAAATATGATACAAATGCAAATATTGGAAATGATAAAATTGAAAAAACTGGAGATGTTGTTACTATATCAAAGACAGAAGTTGACTTTATTACTAACATAGTAGCCACAAAACATAGAAAAATATCAGAAGTTTCTTACAATTTTTGGAATGCTAATATTAGAGCAGTGCCAGATTATCTTACTTATATCGATTCTCGCTTCAATCCAATAGTGAATAAACCAGTAGGAAGTCCAGTAACTGTTGGAGACAGATGGGAAGGAATTGGAAGTAATATAGTTGTTGCTTCAAATACATCTCCTGTTACTTTACCAGTAACAACAGTATCAAATACACAAGTTGCTATTACTCCAGTTACCACAAGCACTGTAACAATTCCTCCAATTAACATAAAGATTGATATGTTCCCAGGTTTCGATAATCCAAGTTCTGGATTTACTGTTGGTCCGTTGATTTATCAAGGACCTTCTGGAAATGTTTCTGTGGATACAATTTTAAATTCTATTTCACTTAATCAAAATAATTCAAACCCAGTGCTTAAAGTAGACATAAATAATAAGCAAGTATCTACAACTCCAGCAGTAGTAGCTTCTAGTGGTGTAACGAAAAAATTTGGTCGAGACCCTGAGAGTCATCAAGGCTAGATAATTATGGCAATCATTAAGCTTAGATAAATAATAGAAAACAAATAAGGAATATTTTTAATGCCTATGAATGATGTAATTGATACTCGCGGATCAGCTATATATGCCACGTCTTCTGCGGCTACACCAACAACTACGGTCAGTTCGTATGCTGTAGACGCTTCAAAAATATATTACATCAGAGAACAAGATGTTGGAGTAATTTTTACTGGCTTAAAACCAAATACAAAATTATATGTTTTTCTAGATTCTATATTAGTATCTGCATTTGCTGCTCCTGCAACAATAGATTATACGTTAACAAATCCAGCAGTTACAGATTTTTATGCTGCTGGAGTAAGAGGAGCAACGGTAACTTCTGATAGTTCTGGGCGTGCCGCTATTTTATTGCATATTGCTCCAAATACATTTTTTGCTGCTGGATCAAGAGTTATATTTGTTACTGATGTAAACGACTTAAGTCTTTTGTCTACAGCAACTACTGGTGGATTTTCTTATATTACTGCTATGTCTTATGATCCAGCTACAGGACTTAAAGGACAGGGTAATTATACATATCCTACAGAATCAACTGCAATGAATTATGAGCTAACAGAAGAATTAAAAAGATCAAAGGCAGATTCTTTGGCTGCTACTTGGTTATCTGATTCAATTAAATCAAAAATGCATTCTTCAGTTATTAATCCATTAGCACAAGTTTTTTACGTAGGAAAAGACGGACTTCAAGACGCTTCTGGAATTTATCTAACTTCTGTTGAAGTTAGCCTTATTAGAGCCGAAACGGCTACTAACGATCAAGGAGTAATGGTTGATATTCGTACAGTAGAAAATGGAAAGCCAACATCAACAATTGTTCCATTTTCTACTGTACACAAACCAGCATCTCAAATAAATAATATTTCTCTAGACTTATTTACTTTTCCAAGTCCTGTATTCTTAAAAGCTGGAGAATATTATGCTCTTTGTGTCACCCCAGAAGGCGGAAACCCAGATTATAGTATCGCCACATGTGCGACGGGAGCATCATCATTTTATAATATCATACTACAGTGGAGTGCTCTAGGAAGATCAGCCAAGACTCAAGGATTGAGTTCAATGTTTATATCAACAAATAGCGGAACTTGGACTCCAATTGCTAATGAGACTTTAGGCATGAGGATGAAAAAAGCAGAATATACTACAACCACTGTTGCTAGCGTTGTCTCTAATTTTGGTTCTGCTAGAGTTGTAAATGATGATTATGAATTTTTATTATTATCAAATACTACAGGTTCTATGCAACAAGGCGAATATGTATATCAAGTATCTTCTAATTTATTTTCAAATGCATCGTCTACTGTAGCCAATGTTATTACTATTAATAGTAATACTAGAACTGTTACTCTAGGTGGAACAAATACAACGCCTGGTTTCTCCAGCTTGTCTACTGTTTCCAGTGTTGTTGTAACTGATGGAACAAACCATGATATTTTGTTTATTAATACAATTTCAAGTAACACATCATTAACTATTAAAAACTTACCAACGTTCTCAAATACAAGTACAAGTATGCAACTTGGTCCTATTGGTAAAGCTGTACAATTTGATCCATTAGCTTATGGTTTAATTTTAAATGAATCTACTGCAACAAGTACTGTTTATTTCTCTGCAAATTCTAAACTAATCGGCGTAAGATCAAAAGCAAACACTCGTATTGCAGCAGTATATGACTTTGTTTATAATCACTTTGATCCACATTTTCATTATGAAACTGTTCCAGGAACTTCTTTTACTCTTGATATGGTTCATACCAATCGAGGTAATTATGCCAATACGTCTAATAAAAAATATCCTATGTATAATAAAAGTATAGTTACAGGAAACGAAATAGTAGTTGCTTCTAAAACAAATGAGCAATTATACATGTCTGGCAGAAAATCTATTAATGCTAATATTGGATTTACCAGTGTAAGTTCTAAACTGTCTCCTAGAATTGATATTTCTAAGAGTGGTCTTCTTCTTCATAAAAATATTGTCAATAGTATTACGCCTTTCTTTGCTAATACTGCCACCTTCAATAAAATTCCAGGTATTGTAAATACAGGCATTACATTATCTACGGCAACTGCAAATCAAACTCCTCTTCTTACTGGAGGAAATTCAAGAAATGGTCTTATCACAAATAAGCATGTCACTCAGACTGTTACCTTGGCTCCAGAACTAGATTCTGAAGACTTAGTGGTATATTTGACTGCTTATAAGCCAGCAAATACATATCTTCATGTTTATGGTAAGTTCTTAAGCTCTACTGATCCTGAAACTTTTGATTCCAAGGATTGGACATATCTACCACAGGTGACAGATGCAACATTATATTCAGACCCCGTTGATCTTAATGATCTAAAAGAATATCAATATACTATCCCAACCTCTCCGCCATCTGTTGCTAAATCTGGAGTTTTGACTACTTCAACAGCTTCAAATACCGTAACTGGTGTCAGTACAACATTTACAACAGATTTAGCTGTAAATGACTTGATTAAAATTTATTCTGACTCCTCTAAAACAACAGCACAAGTAGTAAAAGTTACTGCTATTGCCAACAATATTTCACTAACAATTGATAATGTTTCTACGTTTACTACAGTAAATGGTTTATATGAAAAAGTACTATTGCCAAGAACCGCATTCTTAAATGATCAAAACAGTGGACTTATTCGTTATTATAGTTTGAGCGGAACACCATATGATTCTTATATTACTTTTGCTGTTAAAATTGAAATGTCTTCTGACTTCTCATATAGAGTTCCTCGTATTATCAACCTAAGAGCGATTGCGGCATCAATATAATGACAAACTTGATACCAACAAATCATGATTCTTTTTTTAGAGACCCATCATCAACTGCTGTTATAAATACAAACGTAGATGCTTTAAATGCTTATAAGAAACAAAGAGAAAGACTTTTAAAAACAGACAAAGTATTTGATGAAGTTGAAGAACTGAAACAAGAAATATCTGAAATAAAGTCAATGCTTTCACAATTGCTAAACAGGAACTAATATGGCAAAAGTTTATTACTTATCATCAAATGTAAGTCCAACTTACGATACTTTTGCTTCTTGGATTTCCAAGTTCAATACTGTAATGTACGATATGGGTACAACAGTAGTAACTGTAGATACCACCATCAATGGCGGTACGACTACAGGTAATGCTTATGTAAATGGTTTCTTTTCTGCAAACACTCTGATTGCTGGAGATTATTTGCGTGGAGGCAACACAACAACATTTGGTGTTCTTACAATTAATAGTAATGTTGCCGTTACAAATAGCTCTATTCTTACTGTTGGAAACACAAGTCAATATAATCAACTTGGATATTTAAACACTTCTCTTTCCTCACAATGGAACCAAGCTTCTATTAATAACTATATGCAGATTGCTCTATTGAATGCAAATACTGGGCAACATGCATCTGCTGACTTTGTTGTTTATAATGATGTTGGTTCAATAGCATCACAACTTGTTTATGTTGATATGGGTATCAACAGTTCTACGTGGTCAAATACCGCATGGACAATTAATGGTCCTAATGATGGATATATCTATGCTGGTAACAGTAATATGTCTGTTGGTACTGCAAATTCTTCTGCATATCTAAACTTCTTTACTGGTGGCACATTAGCCGCCAACGAACGTATGCGTATTACATCTGCTGGTAATGTTGGTATTGCTAATACTGCTCCAGACGCTACACTAGCCGTAACTGGAACTGCTAATATTTCTGGGGCAGTTCGATTTGGAAGTACTGCAAATGTTATTGGTGCTGTTACTCTTTCTAGCACATTAACTACTGCTGGTCTTGCCAATCTTGCTTCGGCTAATGTCGTAGCGTCTCTTGCAGTTGGTGCTAATCTAGCTATTGCTGGAAATAGTTCACATACTGGCGCTGCTACCTTCTCAAACACTGTCGGTATTACTGGTGCTGCTACATTCTCAAACACTGTTAATATTACAGGAGCAGCAAACACAGTTTCAACACTTGGAGTTGGTGGAGCCGCAAATCTATTGTCAACAATGGGTGTATCTGGTGCAGCAACTCTTTTAGGTCTTACAACAGTTTCAAATAACTTGGTTGTCACTGGATCAGTTAATACTGCTACATTAAACACTACTGGACTAGCGAACTTAGCTTCTGCTAACATCGTTGGTGCTACAAATATTGCTGGTCTTGTTACTATTGCAAATACTGTTAACATTACAGGAAATACTAATGTAACTGGATTGGGTATTAATTTTTCTGCCAATGCCACTGCTAATGTTATTACTATTGTCGGCAACAATACTACCACAAATACAACTATTGGCGGTAATAATTTATTTATTACTCCATCAACTGTACACAATGGTCTTACAACAGTTTCAAACAACTTGGTTGTCACTGGATCAGTTAATACTGCTACATTAAACACCACAGGACTAGCGAACTTAGCTTCAGCCAATATTGCTGGTGCAACAAACATTGCTGGTCTCATTAGCGTTGCGAATAACGTAGTTGTCACTGGATCAGTTAATACTGCTACATTAAACACCACAGGACTAGCTAATCTTGCATCGGCTAACGTTGTTGGTACTACTAATCTTAATGGCGCAACAAATATTGCTGGTCTCATAACAGTTTCAAATAACTTGGTTGTTACTGGATCAGTTAATACTGCAACTATCAATACAACAGGATTAGCGAACTTAGCATCAGCTAACATTATTGGTGCTACAAATCTTGCTGGTCTTACAACAGTTTCAAACAACCTAGTTGTTTCTGGCTCGGTCAATACTGCTACATTAAACACAACAGGACTAGCTAATCTTGCATCGGCTAACATTATTGGTGCTACAAATCTTGCTGGTCTTGTTACTGTTTCAAATAACTTGGTTGTCACTGGATCAGTCAATACTGCCACACTAAACACAACAGGATTAGCGAACTTAGCTTCTGCTAACATTGTTGGCGCAACAAATATTGCTGGTCTTGTTAGTGTTGCCAACAACTTGGTTGTCACTGGATCAGTTAACACTGCTACATTAAACACAACAGGACTAGCTAATCTTGCATCGGCTAACGTTGTTGGTACTACAAACCTTGCTGGGCTTGTTACTATTGCAAATACTGTTGGCATTACAGGAAATACTAATGTAACTGGATTAGGTATCAATTTTTCTGCCAATGCCACTGCTAATGTTATTACTATTGTTGGTAATAACACCACAACAAACACAACCATTGGCGGAAGCAATTTATTCATTACTCCACCAACTGTTCATAATGGTCTTACAACAGTTTCAAACAACTTGATTGTCACTGGATCAGTTAATACTGCTACATTAAACACTACTGGACTAGCTAATCTTGCATCGGCTAACGTTGTTGGCGCAACCAATATTGCTGGTCTTGTTAGCATCGCAAACAACATCGTATTAACTGGTTCTGTCAATACAGCCACTATTAATACAACAGGACTAGCTAATCTTGCATCAGCTAACGTTGTTGGTACTACTAATCTTAATGGTGCAACAAATATTAATGGGCTTGTTACTATTGCAAATACTGTTGGTATTAGTGGAAACGTTACAGTAACAGGTTTAGGAATAGCATTTTCAGCTAATGCTACTGCCAATGTTATTACTATCGTTGGCAATAATACTACAACAAATACAACCATTGGCGGAAACAATTTTTCTGTTACTCCTGCCACTACATTTAGCGGATTAACAACAGTTTCAAACAATCTAGTTGTTTCTGGATCAACTAATACTGCTACATTAAACACCACAGGATTAGCTAATCTTACATCAGCCAACGTTTCTGGCGCTACAAACCTTGCTGGTCTTGTTAGCATCGCAAACAATGTAGTTGTCACTGGATCAACTAATACTGCAACTATCAATACAACAGGATTAGCGAACTTAGCATCAGCTAACATTATTGGTGCTACAAATCTTGCTGGTCTTACAACAGTTTCAAACAACCTAGTTGTTTCTGGCTCGGTCAATACTGCTACATTAAACACAACAGGACTAGCGAACTTAGCTTCAGTCAATATTACTGGAGCAACAAATATTTCTGGTATTACTACAATCACAAACAATGTTTCAGTAACTGGTCTTGGTCTTACTCTTTCTACCAACGCAACAGCCAGTATCATTGGGATTGTTGGCAATAATACTACAACAAATACAACTATTGGTGGGAATAATTTATTCATTACTCCATCAACTGTCCATAATGGTATCACAACGTTTAATGCTAACATAGTAGCAACTACACCAAGCATAACTCTTTCAACTAATGCTACAACTACAGCAATTGGAATTATTTCTAATGGAACTACCGCCAACGTTAATATTGGTGGGAATAATTTTATTGTTTCTCCTGCTGCAACATTTAGTGGATTAACTACTGTTTCAAACAACTTGGTTGTTTCTGGCTCGGTCAATACTGCTACATTAAACACAACAGGACTAGCGAACTTAGCTTCAGCCAATATTGCTGGCGCAACAAACATTGCTGGTCTTGTTAGCATCGCAAACAATGTAGTTGTCACTGGCTCGGTCAATACTGCTACATTAAACACTACTGGATTAGCGAACTTAGCTTCTGTTAACGTTGCTTCTTTAAACTCAACTACATTAACAGTAGCTAATACTGCAACTCTTCCTGCTATAGCTAACATATTCTTTACTGGCTCTACTCCAAGTACCTTCTTGAAAATTTCTGCTTCTAACGTAGCTAGCTTTGTTACTATTGCATTAAACGATCTTTCAAACTTAAACGTTCCTTCACCAACAGATGGCTATGTATTAGCATATAACTCATCTAGTTCAAAGTGGGTTGCTTCAAATCCTGGCGCTCTTTCTGCTGCTTTAAACTCAAACACAATTGTTATTGCCAACACCGCTCAAATTGGTGGAAACGGAGCTATTAACTATCAACTAGCTGTTAATGGCAATACCACAACTGGAAGCATTATTGCAAACTCTGCAAACATTACATTACAATCAACAGCAAATGTTCAAATCCTTGGTTCTGCCAACGCAACAGGAACAATTTATGCTGCTGCATTTAGTGGTCCTCTAACTGGTGCTGTTACTGGCACAGCAAGTAAGGCAACAATTCTTGCTACTGCTAGAGGCATTGCCGTTTCTGGAGATGCTACAGGCACTATTCCTTTCGATGGCTCTGCGGATGTCGCTGTTCCTCTTACTCTTGCCTCAACTGGTGTTGGGGCGGGAACATATGGTAATGCGTCTCACTATGCATCAGTAACAGTTGATGCCAAAGGACGGGTAACTGCTGCCGCTAATATTGCCGCTGCTGTCACTGGTGTAACAACCTTTAATACTCGATCTGGTGCAGTAACTTTAACCTCTGCTGATGTTACTACTGCTCTTGGCGCAACACCAATTTTTGCTACAACACAAGCAACGTTTTCAAATACAATTACTTTTGCAAATACAGTAATGATATCGAATACTCTTACTGTTAATAGTGCATTTACACTAAATGGCGCTTCGTTAACTGTAAATGTTGGTAGTATTTCTGTTATTAGTGGAGATGTCAGTTCAAGGGACGTAACTTCCAGTAGAACAATTTTGGCTGCTGCTATTACTGCAAATGGAAGTGTATCAGTTGGTAATGCTACTGTCAATACTACAATAACTTCCAACTCTGTCACTGGAACTATTACTATTAATGGTACTGGTGGTTCTTCAACTATCAATGCTACTTCATTCAGCGGAACTTCTGCTAATGCTACACTATTAAATGGACAGAATGGTGCTTACTATACCAACGCCGACAATATCAGCAGCGGTACATTAGTAACTGCAAGACTTCCTGCTACTATCAATGTCGCAACTGGATTTAATATCAGTACTATCAACGCCACTTCTAATGGTGTGACATCAAACTCATCCACAATTACTATTGGTAATGCTAGTATCTTTACAACACTCACTCCAACAGCATTTAGTGGTCTTGCGGCTAGTGCAACAACTTCTGCTCAGTTAGGCGGAAACCTTCCTTCATACTATACCAACGCTACAAATATTGTTGCTGGAACCTTGGGAACTGTATATCTTCCAGCATCAATCAATATTGCTACTTCTTTCGCTGTGGGAAACGCAACAGTCAATACTGCAATAACTGCCAACACTGTTACTCCAACAATTACCATTACTGGTACTGGCGCTACTGGCACTATCAACTCTACAGCATTCTCTGGAACATCAAATAACTCAACCAATTTTGGCGGATTATCTCTAGCTGTTGTTCAAGGAAATGCTGCTTCTAATGCCGCAACCGCATATACTAATGCTGTTTCGGTTGCTGCTTCTGATGCAACTTCCAAAGCTGCCACAGCATATAGTAATGCGACAGCCTTTGTTACGGCTGGCGGATATACAATAGCTGCTAATGTTGTATTAGTTGGTAACACCACAGCAGTTCTATCGGTTGGTAATACTACAACGTCAAACGTAATTGCCAACTCAACAACTATATCATTTGTTAATGCTACTGCAACTGCAACAGTTAACTCTACTGTTTATTCTGGTACTTCTAGTAATGCTACAAATCTTAATGGACAGGCTGCGGCTTATTATACCAATGCAACAAACATTGCAACTGGTACTTTACCAGCAGCCCGATTGCCAGCATTAGCCTTCGCAAACTCTACTAACGGATTAGGTATTAGTGGTCTTGCGGCCACTGCAACTGATGCTGCTCAGTTGGGCGGAAACCTCCCAGCATACTATACTAATGCAACAAACATTACGGCTGGTACTTTACCAGCAGCCCAGCTACCTTCTACTACAGTAAACACCTCTGGTACATTTACATTAACTGGCGTTCATACATATGCTGCTAATGTTGTATTAGTTGGTAACACCACAGCAGTTCTATCGGTTGGTAATACTACAACGTCAAACGTAATTGCCAACTCAACAACTATATCGTTTGTTAATACTACAGCAACAGCAACAGTCAATAGTACTGTTTATAGTGGTACTTCTAGTAATGCTACAAATCTTAACGGACAAGCTGCGTCTTATTATACCAACGCTACAAACATTGCAACTGGTACTTTACCAGCAGCCCAGTTACCAGCATTATCATTTGCAAACTCAACTAATGGATTAGGAATCAACGGTACAGCTACAAATGCTACTAACGCTGCAAATGCCGCATTATTAAACAGCCAAAACGGCGCATACTATACAAATGCAACAAACATTGCAACTGGAACATTACCAGCAGCCCAGTTACCAGCATTAGGATTTGCTAATGCTACCAATGGTCTTGCTATTAGTGGTCTTGCTGCTACTGCAACTAATGCTGCTCAGTTGGGCGGAAACCTTCCAGCATTCTATACCAATGCAACAAACATTGCAACTGGAACATTACCAGAAACACAATTACCAGCATTAGGATTTGCTAATTCTACTAACGGATTAGGAATTAGTGGTCTTGCAGCCACTGCAACAAATGCTGCTAATGCCGCTCTATTAAACAGCCAAAACGGTGCATATTATACCAATGCAACAAACATTGCAACTGGTACTTTACCAGCAGCACAGTTACCAGCATTAGGATTTGCTAATTCTACTAACGGATTAGGAATTAATGGTACAGCTACAAATGCTACCAACGCTGCTAATGCCGCTCTATTGAACAGTCAAAACGGTGCATATTATACCAACGCTACCAATATTGCAACTGGAACATTACCAGCAGCGCAATTACCCTCTACTACGGTAAATACTTCTGGAGCATTTACTCTTACAGGCGTGTTGACACATAGTGCTAATATTGTTATGTCAAATAACGTTGTTGAAAGTCCTAAACTTAAAGCATACAAAGAATTTGTTAATACTTTAAGTATATCTACAACTACTCAAACTTTAGATTTGTCTACAACAAACATATACAATCTAACATTGGCAAATGCATCCATTACGTTAACATTTAGTAATCCTCCAGCAACAGGAAATGCTTATACGCTTACAATTCTTGCTAAACAGGATGCTACTGGCTCTAGAGTTATAACTTTCCCTGCATCCGTAAAATGGCCAAATTCAGTTACACCAACTCTATCTACTACTGCAAATAAAACTGATATATTATCATTCTTTACGGTCGATGGCGGTACAAATTATTTTGCTGGCGTTGCTTTATCGAATACTGGTTAATAAAAGAAAGGAGACAAAATGGCTATTATTAAAATTGACGACATTTACTTGTATACAGATATACAAGAAGAAAAAAACGAACAGACTGAAAGTGTAGATGCTAAAGCGTTTATGAACAGTCTTGACATAAAATATACAAATTTAAATTATCCTATACCAGAAGAACATCATTTAAACTTTGTTCCGTTGGGAACATGGGTGTTTGCTGATGGACAACATGTATTTGAAAAATTTCCATTTGTCATTTATACTGAAATACATGACGACCTTTCTCCTGCTTATTATCCAAGAGTTCTTTTGTATGGATTAAATGAAATTAAAGATTCCAATCTACTAGAACTTTATGCGTTAGGAAGATAATATGCCTCTTGGCCACTTTATATCTAAACCCGCTCCAGGATCAACAGTAATAAATGCTTCAGGAAATTTTACAGTTCCTGCTGGCATTTATAGATTATCTGTAACTGGTAGAGGCGGTCAAGGAAATGCAGGAACTGCTGGTAATCCAGGAACTGCTGGAAATATTGGTGGATCGGGAAATCCTGGAACTGCTGGAAATATTGGTGGTTCTGGCAATCCTGGAAATAGAAGTACTGGTAACGCTGGTAATCCAGGAACTGTCGGTAATGCTGGAACTGCTGGTAATAATGGCGTTAGAGGCAATGCTGGTACTGGTGGTGCTGGAGGCAATGGTGGCGGAGCTGGTCCTGGATATACTAGTGCCGCCGTTCCAGGTGGCACGGCTGGTAATCCAGGAGGATCAGCAGGTCAAGGAAACGCTGGAGGAGGAACAGGTGGAGCAGGAGGAAGTCCAGGAGGAGGCGCAGGAGGTGCTGGCGGTGTTTTTAGCTTTAAAGGACCAACCTCTTATGGTGGCGGCGGTGGTGGCGGCGGATCGGGTACAGCAGGAAATGCTGGAGGCGCTGCCACACCAGGTACTGATGGTACTCCAGGAACTGGCGCTGCTTCTGGAACTGCTGGAAATGCTGGAACAGGCGCTGCTGATGGAACTGTTGGAAATCCAGGAACAGGTGCTGCTAATGGAAACGTAGGAAATGCAGGTACAGGTGCTGCCGTTGGAACTGCTGGTCCTGCTGGTAATGCTGGTAATGCTTCTGTATTTGGAGCATCCAATTTTTCTGGAGGAACAGGGGGAACTGGAGGCAACGCAGGAACTATTGGCAATAATGGCGGCGGTGGCGCTGCTGGTACTGCAACAAATGGTAATGGCGGTACTGCTGGAACCACTGGTACAAATGGTACTGGAGGCGCTGCTGGTACTGCAACAAACGCTACAGGCGGATCAGCAGGTAATGTAGGATTGACTGCTGGAAATGCTGGCGGACAAGGCGGCGGTGGCGGAGGCGGTGGCGGAGGTTTCAACAATACAGTTGACGGAATCAATGGAACCGCTGGCACTACATATAGTGGAAATGGAGGAAATGCTGGAGTAAAAGGATTTTATAATTCTACTAACGGTACAACTACAGCAGCGACTGCGGGTGGTGCTGGTAACACGGGTGCAGCGGGTAATATTGGCGCAAATGGTACAGGAGCAACTGCCGCTAATCCTTCAGTAGCTAATCCTGGCGGCGCAGGAAACGCTGGTACAGCGGGAGGTCCTGGTGGCGCAGGAAACCCATCAGTAGCTAATGCTGGCGGAGCAGGTAATCCTGGCGCAGCGGGTGGTCCTGGAGGAGCAGGAGGCACTGGTGGCACTGCTCCAACAAATAACGTTTCAGTAGATGTTCGTCCGTATCAAATAATTGCAGTTACTATAGGCTCTGGAGGATCAGCAGGACAAATTACGGCTGCTTGGTCTTAATGGATTATGTCAGACTGCGATGTGTTATGGCATGTTTCGACAAATTACCACAGTACCAGAGAGATTGGATAAATAATAATACCCAATTGAATTTGCACGATGATCATATACTTCGAGGAAAAAAAGAAGTAGATCGTTGCATACAAGAGGTAAATGAAGGCAATATATATTATAAGGCTGGCAATAACCAAAATTAGTGAGAAAATATAATATGTTTAAAAGTGTGTTTAAAAATGATGAAATTGAATTTTTATGTTCTAAAGAAGATTTTGGAGTAATACCTGCTCCATATCCTTCAGGAAAACATATCCCAGATTGGTTTAAGGCATTGCCTCCAAAAACTGGTAATAAAGGTTTCCAAACAGGCACTATCAAAAGATGTATGCCATTCTTAGATTCTATGCTGCTGGGATATATAATTCCGTTGGCAGCAGACGTTCAATTTGTAGTAAATGAGGAGTGTTCTGGTTTAACATATGAATCTAAATTCTATAAGCCAATGGTAGAAAATCATAACAAAGAACAAATTTCATCTGAAAAATCTCCAAATCCTTTGGACCCTAAGCCTCCAATGAAATTTTTAAATTATTGGATGATTAAAACTCCACCAGAATATTCATTAATTTTCTTGCCTCCTTTGAATAGGTATGATCCTAGATTTACATGTATGTCAGGAACAGTAGATTATCCATACTATGGTGAAGAGTATGTAAACTTTCCCTTCACATTCAATCAACCAAATTTTTCTGGATTGATTGAAGCTGGTACTCCATTAGTTCAAGTCATTCCTATTAAAAAAGATAATTTGTTGACATCTCATAGAAGCAGAGAATTTAACGACAAAGAAATTTCTGCTACAGGAAAAGTAAGAACAATTAGAAATAGTGTACATGAATCTCTTTATAGAGATAATTTACACAAGAAGATAAAGTAATGTCTGTATATAATTTTACGCCAATGCCTCCTACGATAGATGATCACCATTCTTACGTTACGTGGGAAAATGGGTTTACTGAAAAAGAACTTGATACTATAGAAGCATACTGTGAAGAAAACCTTAAACAAAATAAAGCTACTGTTGGAAATCCTAATAATGATGAAGATATTTCTAAAATAAGAAAGTCGAAAACAGCGTGGATTGTTAATAATGAAGAAACTGGCTGGTTTTATGATAGAATGGCTTGGATAACTAGAAAACTCAATAGTCAGTTTTATAAATTTGATTTATATGGTTTTGTTGAAGATTTTCAATATACTGTATATGATGGAGAAGAAAATGGTCACTATGATTATCATATAGATTGTGGACCAACTGATATTTCTCCAAGAAAATTTAGTATTGTTTTACAATTATCAGATTCTACACAATATACTGGCGGTGAATTACAAATACTAGCTGGAACTTCTCCAGATTCTATTCCTAAAATTAGAGGATTAGTTTGCGGATTTCCATCTTTTAGATTACATAGAGTAACGCCAGTAACTTCTGGAATAAGAAAAACAATAGTTATATGGGTTTCTGGACCAGCATTTAAATAACTAAATATAGAAACAAATACCAATAGAGGAAATCATGGAAAATTACATCTATAAGATACTAAGTGTAGACCCTATAAATCATCAAATGGTTGTAGAATATTCTCCAACTACAGAAGGATTATATAGGATTTCATTAAATATAACTGCTCCAGAAGATTTTGATAATATATCTGAATATGTAGATCGATTTGCCCCACAAGATAAATGGGAAAAACAAAAAAATCCTAGTGATCTATCTTCATTGGTAGGACAAACAGGAGAGGTTGTGTCTGGAGATGTTTCAATTAATACTGTTAATATTTATTACGAAATGATGAAAGCATCTGAAAATGCATTTAATGTAGAACAAGAAAATACAGGAATATTATAATGGCAGACCCAATACTTTATGCTAATTTTCAAAATACGGAATTTCCAGCATTCAACGTAATCTACGGAACTATCATTAAAGATACTACTTGGTTTGATGGTCCTGTGCCTGAGTGGGTTCCAAAATATACAGATTCTCCTAATGAATTTTTATACTTTCAGCCTGGTATATTCTTGGTAACTCAAGGAAGTGTAAAAGTTCAAACTAGCAAACTAGATGATTATATCTTCACTAAAGGTCAAGGCTTGTCTTCTTCTAGAATGTCAGGTAGATATAGAATGTCTTCTTTGGAAGACAACACCTCTATAGTTTGTATGATGCCTAAAAATAAAATAATCTACAATAGGTCTCTTATCAATTTAAATGCCAATGAAGAGTATACACTAGAAGCACAAAATACCAATGTGTATTATTTTGTTGCTAGTGGTAAGATATTAATAAATGGTGTTGAAAAATCTCAAACAAATATGATAAATGTTGAAGCCAATATTCCTGTAACTATACAAGCTATGGAAGATAGTTACGTATTAAAAATTTGGAAATAATATTATGAATTTTATTAAAGGATATTATGGTCTACTATTAGCTTGGTGGGATGGTTTGATAGGATTATACTATTCTGTTGTATACCCTAAAACATCTACGGCAAGACATGCTTTGATGTTATATACTGGAACCTTGTGGCCAACTGGTATGATATTTAAAAAAGAAATGCTTAACGATTTTACAGGAAGACGATTGCTTTTTGAAAATTCTTGTATATTAGAAAAAAAGTTAGCTAACGTAGAATATATAAAGTCCTTGCCTGATAACACGTTAGGAAAAACTTATTACAATTTTTTAAAAAATGAAGTTGGATATAAGTGGGACGACCCTACCTATGTAAATATGCACATATTAAAAAAGACATTTTATCGAACACCAAGAGAAAAAAAGAAAAGAATATTAATTAAAAATCTTTACCAATATCATACCAGACAACAAGTTCGGGATGATGGAAAAACATCTATGAGATTTACTGAACAATTTGGATTACAACATGATCTTATGCACTCTATAATGGGGTATAAAACTGATGCTAAAGGAGAACTTGGTATACATGTTTTCCACTTCAATCATTTAAAAATACCTGCGGTAAGATTGGTATCTTTTTTTGGTATAATAGCAGAAACTATTAGAAGTTTAAATCTAAAAGGATTTTTTATAGCTAAAGAAGCATATCTTATAGGAAAGCAAGTCAATACAAATCTCTTTATGGTTGATTGGGTTCAACATTTAGAAGATGATGTTGATGAAATTAAAAAAAGATATAACATCAAAGATAATGTATATTATAAGAAAGTTTGTTGTTAATAGCTGAAGAGAAACATTATGATCGAACATGAAAAATATTTTTTAGAAAACAACAAACAAATAGACGTACTTGATGGAGTATTTCCTTTGTCTTTTAGGATTGCTGCATATGATTTTTGTAGAAATTCTTTATTTAAAATAGGATGGAGCGACTCTATTGTACCAGAAAGAAAGGCTAATGATTTCTTTTTACATTCAACATATTCTAGTGATGATTTAAATAATCTTGGAATATTACCTTTTCTAGAAAACAGTGCTGTAAAAGAATTAACAGAAGGTCTCACGTTAGAAAAGAGTATTTTAAATCTATCTGTTTCCTCTGACGTAAACTACGTACATACTCATCCAGAAAAGAAAGTAGTTTTATACTATGCCAATTTAGATTGGAGAGAAGGTTGGCACGGAGAAACTCAATTTTATTCTGAAAATTTAAAGAACATTCAATTCTCTACACCATATACACCAGGAAGAGTTATTGTATTTGACGCTGATATACCACACACAATAAGACCACAATCGAGTATTGCTACCCAACATCGATTTACATTAGCACTTTGCTATAATTAAACATCAGTTTGTCTTCTGATAAATACCTCGAATGATAAATAACTAAAGACATTTACGCAAAGAGGATACTATGGAAAGATACAACTATACAATAAAAAGTGTTGATACTCAAACTCTAAAAATGGTTGTTGAGTATTCCCCTGAAGATTCTTCTTTAAATACTGCTACTGTTACTATTCCTGTTCCTGATAGAACAGTTGAAATTGAAGTACACATTAATCTTTTTGCCCCACAAGATCAATGGGAAAAAGAAAAGTCTGTCCATTCAGATTTGCAGTCTTATATTGGAGTTCAAGGAAATATTGATCCGTTGGCTATAGCCGCATCCATTTCTAATTAAGGAACAATAACATGGCAACAATTTCAGTAAAAGACGGTAGTGGTAATTTTGTTACAGTTCCTGTTCTTCCATTAGGACAAACATCAGCCGCTGGGTCAGTTTCTGTTGTTCCTGCTTCTGATGTTGGCGGTATTTCATCTGTAACAGTATCTCCCGCAATAACTTCTATAATTCCTTATGTAACTGGAAACCAAGTTGGTGGTCTAATGACCTTTTCTAGTGCTGTAAATTCAATCACATATTCTGGTGTTATAGATTCTATTGTTATCAAAAGCAAGTCTATACAAACATCTGGATTTAATCTATATCTGTTTAAAACAAATCCAACAAGTTCTACTTGGACAGACAAAATAACACCCGCAATTAATGCCTCTGATATTCCTTATCTTATTGGCGTATACTCCTTTGATGCAACAGATGATAGCGGATTAGGAACAATAACACTATACCAATCGAGTTCTACACTTGGAAATGGAAATTCTCCAAAGGCAATTGTATTAACTTCTAGTAATTTATATGGTGTATTAGTAGCAACTGGAACTCCAACTTTTAATTCCACTTCTGATATATCCGTAACCGTTAACATCTTAAAAAGCTAATGATACTCGTATTTGCAAAGTATTTTTCGATCTAAATACGAGTAGATTTTGATATAACCACAAGGACCACACATATGCCATTTAAATCGCCATCAAATACCGCAGTAATTCAGCCAGTTGCCCTTGCTACTGGTCCCAATTTTGGTTCTATGGACAATCTTGGTAGAATTCGCACATCAAGACACCAAAATATATATGAAGCTGACTTCGAATATGGCACACAGCCTATGCGATGGGAAAACTTTATTGTTGGCACTGGAGCATCTATTACACACCAACCTGGTCAGGGTGGTTGTCGTATGAGAGTTTCGACTGCTAACAATGATTTGTGTGTTCGTCAAACTCGTCCATATCATCGGTATCAACCAGGTAAAACAATGGTTATGTCAACTGCTGTTAATCTAGGAGCAGCCCAAACTAATCAGCGTCAACGTGTTGGTTTCTTTGATGACGGTAACGGTGTTTTCTTTGAACAAGGCGATCCAATTGCAACAGCAACAACAAATACACAAACAGGATCAGTAACCAGTGGAAATAATATTCTAACTGGACTAACAAGTACTTTCGGCTTCCATTATGGAATGCAAGTAACTGGAAATAATATTTCAACTTCTACTCCAACATTTGTAACTCATGTTGCTAATAGTACTGCCGTTGTTTTAAGTCAAGCAGCAACAGGAACTTCTGTAGCAAATACAGTATCATTCAATATTCCTGCCAATCCATATGGTATGTTTGTTGTTGTTCGTTCTGACACTCAATCTGCTCTTGGAACCAGTATTGGTGTAAATGGCGGTCTTCCAACAGATACTCGTTATCCAGTTTCAACATGGAACGGAGATGCCGCATCAATAGCAAAAATTGACTGGTCGCGTATTCAAATGCTTTGGATAGAGTATGCTTGGTATGGTGCTGGTCTAACTCGTTGGGGCGTTGTTATCAATGGTGAATGGGTAGTAATGCATTCGATTGGTTCTGGTAATAGAGCAGTCGGAACACTAACACAACAAGGTCCTTGGTCTCGTACTGGAAATCTTCCTGTTCGTTATGAACAAAGAAATCTAGGAACAACTGCTGCTATTAATGACATGTTCCATTATGGAGTTTCAGTTGTTGTTGAAGGTGGATCAGACGAACAAAGAGGATTTACTTATTCTTATGGAAGTAATACTTCATCTCCGCAAAAAACAGTAAATGGTGCAAATACTCGTTACCCCGTTCTTTCTGTTCGTCCTAGACCAATGGCAACAGTTGAAGCAAGTGGTAATGCCACGTTCAATCCTTCAAATTCTCAGAGTAACACAACTGCTCTTATTATTAATACAGCAAATACAAGTTGGACTACAAATCAATTTGTTGGACGACACATCTATTTGCCTGGACTAACATCTGCTGGAGTTACTGGCGGAATTACTGGACGAATTACTGCAAGTAATACTACTGCTTTCCAATTTGTTGACGTTATTACTGGACTTGCTATTGCAAATACTCCAGGCGCAAATCAAGCATATCAAGTTGGTCTATTAAATCGTGGTCAGCTTCTACCAAAATCCTTGTTTATTTCTGCCAATGCCGCTGCTGTTGTGGAACTTATTAGTAGTAGCCCAACATCTCCAGTTATTTTGACCAGTCCTACTTGGGCGTCCCTTGCAAATACTGCATATTCATTAAATACAGCAAACGGTTCAGCCGCAAACGTACAACAGGCATTGATTAGTGGATCAAATAATTCTGGACTTGGTTCTAACTATTCATTCGCAGAACGGGACGTTAGTGCTACTGGTATGAGTGGCGGAGAAGTTGTGTTTGCGTTCGTGTCTCCTTCTGGCGGCTCTGGACTACAACAAATCGATCTGTCATACTTCTTCCCACTATACAATACAGTAGCTGGAGGAACTCCTGATGTTCTTACCGTAGCAGTAACAACTCCTGGTACAACTAATATTGGGGTTCACATTGTTGCACAGGAAGCTATGTCGTAAGACATAGCCTTTCTAAGGAGTACTAAATGTCCGCAAAAGCTAATATTGTTGTCGATCAAGGATCAACGTTTTCAACAAACATAAATCTAACAGATAGTTTAGGCAACAATATTAACTTGGCTAATACCACTGCTATAGGTCAAATAAGACAATGGTATACTTCAACTGCGTTTGTTAATTTTACTATAGCTATCGCAAATACAGCTTCTGGAAGTTTATATGTTTCGTTGAATGCAAATACAACTGCATCTATGTCTCCTGGTAGATATGTGTATGATATAGACACCGTTAATAATAATACGCAAATTATTACACGAGTAGTAGAGGGCATATTGACAGTAACGCCTACAGTAACACAAATGTCAGGAATAACATATGGCTCAGGATATTAATGTCACTCTATCCAATACAAATCCAATTTATTTAAAAAATCAGTCGGTAGACGCAACCGCTATTGCAAATGCGGCTGCTACTGCATATGCTAATGCTGTTGCTAATGCAGTTGCACTATATCAGACTACTGCTGGTTTATCTGCTAATGTTTTAACATTAACGTCTAATAATTCCACTAACTTTGGTGGAGTATCATTAGGAACAGTACAAAGCCAAATTACTAGCAATGCTGCTATTGCTTATTCAAATGCTGTAACTATATCCGCTACTGATGCTAGCAACAAATCTGCCGCTGCTTATTCTAATGCTATAGCTAAATCTGATACTGCTTATTCTAATGCTATAGCTGTAGCTGCTAGTCTTTATGCGCCATTAACAGGATCAGTCTTTACTGGTCCTGTTTCAGGCATTACTACATTAATTGTTGGAAATACAAATATTACTGGATTTGTTACAGTTGATACAACTCTACAAGTTTTTACAAATACTGCTACCTTTGGCACTGCTGCATATTTTGTTGCTAATGGTAATATTGGGCTAGGCACATCAACTCCTAATTCTAAATTACAAGTTACAGGCACAGCCAATATATCTGGCGCTGTTGCTCTGGGTAGCACATTAAGTATTGCTGGTGCTCTTTCAGGTATTACTACATTAGCTGCTGGTAATACTACAATTACTGGATTTGCTAATGTAAGTACATCTCTCCAAGTCGGCACAAATACTGCTACTTTCGGTACTGCTGTGTATCATGTTGCTAATGGTAACATGGGTATTGCCACTGCTTCACCAACACAACCATTACATGTTGTAGGAAATACGCTTATTGCTTCTGGTTCGCTAGGTATTGGTACTGGTATTAGTGCAGGGCAAACAATTACACTTACTAAAACTTTAACTGGTTCTACAATTTCGTATGGTATCAATCAAAACGGCGCAGTTCAAAGTGACGTGACTAATCAAGCAAGATCATTTAATAGTACATTTAATGTTGCTAATAATACTACCTTTACAACTAATTTTTATAATTATGGTACTGTGCATACTAGACCTACAGCTCTAAACACTACAATATCTACTTTAGGTGGATATTTTGCAGATGCTAGTCTAGTTTCTGGTGTAGCCAATTATGGTTTCATAGGCAGTATACCTGCATCCTCCACTTTTACAATTACTAACGTATCTCTTACCAGTAATATTGTTACTGTTACTACCTCTGCTGCACATGTATTTTGGCCAGGACAAACGATAGTTGTTGCAGCGACCACTACTACTTCCATTAATGGTTCGTTTACAATTCTTACCTGCCCTTCGACAACAACTTTCACATATGCATTAGTATTAGCAGATATTACTTCTACTGCTGACACTGGCTCCGCTACAGTAAGTACTGGTCGTTGGAATGCATATATGAATGGTACTGCTCCTAACTATTTTGCTGGACAGGTTACTATTGGTACTGCAAACATAACGAATGGATATTTGGCAGTTGCTGGTACACAATCTGTAACAACTTCTCAGTTATATGTTGGTGGTACTAATCAGTTTACAGGTACAACTCCTATAGCAATATACTGCAATGCTACATTGACTGGCACATCAGCAATGACAAATGTTTACGGTATTAGTCTTGTTCCATCAGCAACTTTAGCTGCTGGCGCTACTGTGACAAACTTTGCCAGTATCAACAACCAACCAACTTTGAACAGCAGTACAACACCAACTAACTATTATGGCACGTTGACTCAATTGCAATTTAGTGCTCTTGCTACTGGCGGAACTGTTACCAATATGATTTCATATTTTGCTGCTGGTCCAGCTTTAAATGCATCAACTACAACAAATATAACAACCTTAGTAGGATTTAAAGCGGGCAATTCCGCTAATGGTACTAATCAAACAATTACTAATATATATGGATTTCAGGGAGTACAAAATACTCAAGCTTCTTCTAATGCTTATAATTTGTTTATGGATGGTACTGCTAAAAATTATCTTGCTGGTAATACTGGTATCGGCAATACTCTTCCAAACGCCACTCTTGCTGTTACAGGTACTGCTAACGTATCTGGTGCTGTTACTTTAGGAAGTACATTAACAACAGCAGGTCAGCTTACCGTTACGACTGCTACTAGTAAAGTTATAATCGGAACTGATTCTGGTGGTTCTTTATCATTAGGAAGAATTGATGGTACATCTTCAGCTCCATATATTGATTTTAATAGTGGCGCAACAGCTGTTGACTATGATGCTCGAATTTCAGTAGGAGCAGGTAACGGCACAGTAGGTGCTGCTACATTAACAATCGCTGCTGGATCATTAGCGACAGGTAATACTACTATTACTGGAGCCTTAACTACATCAAGTTATTCTAAAACTACTGCGACAGTAGTTGGATCATTAGTTGCCGCAGCTACTGCGGGTGCTGGGGCAAGATCATTTGTTACTGATTCTACTGTTGCAGCATCTGGAAACTTTGGAGCTATAGTTGCAGGAACTGGTGCTAACTCAGTTCCCGTATATTCTGATGGTACAAACTGGCGTATAGGTTAATAATTATAAATAATATAGATGTTAAAACTTTAGGAGATTACATTGGCTATTCCTGCTTCAAGAGACGAACTAAAAGGTTATATTCTTCGTCGTTTAGGTGCGCCTGTAATCGAAATCAACGTCGATTCTGATCAGGTCGATGATAGAATCAATGATGCCTTACAGTATTATGCTGATTATCATTTTGATGCTACATCTAAACAGTATTATAAGTATGGTCCGCTAACACAAACTGATTTTGATAATAGATATATTACTCTTCCTGCAAACATTATAGGTGCAGTTAAGATTTTTCCTGTTGGTCAATCTCTTTCAACAAACAATCTTTTCAATATTAGATATCAAATTTCATTGAATGATTTGTACGATCTAACATCTACAACAATGGTTCCATACTATATGGCTATGCAGCATATTCAAATGCTAGAGCAGTTGTTAGTTGGCGATCAACCAATTCGTTTTGTAAGACATATGAATCGTCTTAATATTGATATGGACTGGACAAAAGTAACAATTGGTTCATATCTCGTAATCGAAGCATATCAAGTAGTTGATCCAGATACCTACACGGGTGTATGGGGAGATAGATGGTTACAAAGATACGCCACCGCCTTAGTTAAAAGGCAGTGGGGTTCTAATCTTACAAAATATATCGGAGTAGCCTTACCAGGCGGAACACAATTTAATGGACAAAAGATTTATGATGATGCTGTTAAGGAAATTGACGACTTAGAAACAGAAATGATCAACTCTTACCAAATGCCCCCACAAATATTTATCGGCTAAAACGGATAAATCTTAGAGCCATCATTAACCAGATTTCTGTGTCTTATGTTCTGAGCAATCATGTGCATAACAGACTGATGACAATCTTCTACAATACCATAATTGTCTTCTTGAACATGGACACAAACATCTGCCTTTTTTGAATATCCTCCACCAAATCCACAGAAGGAAATAACTTTGTTTTCTTTTTCCTGTGCAAGAACAATAGCATTCTTGATGTTTGGAGAGTTTCCACTTGAAGATATAGTCAACAAAATATCATTAGGACGAATGAAGTTTTTTAGTTGATGTGAAAATATATCTTCGTATCCAATATCATTAGCAATAGCTGTGATGATAGGAACATTAGAAGCCAAAGAAACAATCCTTGGCATCAAGTTGGTATTAGTTGAAATACCCTTCTGACAGTCACATACCAAGTGATTTGCAATAGCAGCAGAACCGCCATTACCACAAACATAAATGATACCATCACTCTTGATAGTTGCTTCAATTAAGTTTGCAGCATCTTCTATGCTCTTGTGTAAACGATTGTCGAATAATGCACTGTGAATTCTATCTGCATATTCTCTAGGACTGATGTACAATGTGTGATCCTTTATCAACAAATTTAAAGGGAAACTCTTTTAGTCCCTTCTTCTCAAGTTCTTTCTTTAGCTTCTTTTGATCTTGTTTTGGACAATAGAAAAGAAAATATCCACCACCACCTGCACCCAAAATCTTACCACCAATAGCACCATTCATCAATGCAAATGTATAAAGACCATCTAACTCTGGATCACTGATACCATATGATAGTTCTTTCTTTTTGAGCCATGCTTCATTTAACAACATACCAAACTCATCAAGTTGATTTTTGTATAGTAAATCTCTACCCGCATAAACTTGATCTATCATACTATTCATATTCTTCAAATACATATCGGTATAGTTCTTACTATCATTTTGTATTTTTAATATGTCTGATGCTTTGCGTGTACGGTTAGTATAAAACATTACTAAATTATCATTCAAGGCATCGATAGTATTTTGTGAAACATTTAATGGCTTAACATTAACCAAGTGTTTATTGAACTCGATAACATTCAATCCACCGAAACAAGCTGCGTATTGATCTTGTTTTCCAATAGGACTTTTACATTTATCAATCTCTATAGAACAAGCCAACTCTGCAATATCATATCGGTTCATTGGAATATTTTTATATGCAGACAAAGCTGTTATTAAACCTACTGCATACGTAGATGACGATCCAAGTCCAGTACCGACTGTAGGGACATCAGCAAAAGAACCAATCTCAATATTTGATTTGATACCAAAATGATTTAATATTTCACGAGCAATTTCATGATCTAGGTCTTTAGCATTCTCAACAACTTCTACTTTAGAATATGTAAGCTTAAGATGCTGGTTTGGTGTTGGGTTTACGACAATATGCATATACTTATCAATGGCAGTAGACAGAACTGCTCCACCAATTTGTTCATATATTGCAGGGACATCGCTTCCCCCTCCAAAGAAACTAATTCGGAGGGGGGTTTTAACAACAATCATAATTACCTCGTAGTATTAAAAGTAATAATTTCTTTTCCAGCATCAGGTAAACTTAAATCTTTACCTTCGTATTGTGCTGCAAGTCCAGTCAATAAGTTTGTCCATTGTTGAACAATCCGTCCCCAATTATACCTTTGGTCTGCATACATCTTAACAAACCTCAAATATCCTTGAAGATTTTCATCGGAGACTGTACCGATAGCCTCATCTAACAAGCTATAGAATACACTAGCATGTACATTAGGATTTCTATCCCATTGATACATAGCAGTCAATCCACCAGCAGTATCAGCAAGACCTGCATAATTTGGGTGTACGGCTAGACAGCCAGCAGACATAGCTTCAATCAACGAACGGGAATTACATTCCATCCAAATGGAAGGATATGCAAAGATATGAGCCTTTTCAACTGTTTCACGAACAACTTCATTTGGAGCATATCCATGATAGTTAATCTTTGGGTGTTGGCGACACATTTCATATAGTGGTTCATATTGCCTGTCAGCATCTTCCCACCCATAAATCTTAAATGATGAAAACACGTCAAGAGTAATATTATCATGCTTCTTACAAAGTTCAATAAAAACAGGAACCAAAAGTTCAAGTCCACGTTGAGGAGTAGAAGTATAAACTAGACGAATTTCACCATCTGTTGGCTTTGTGATTTCGGGAAACGGAGTAATGGCAGTTTCAATAACAGTTGAATGATTGTCCAACGGAATATCATGAACCATCTGAAACGCATTTTGTTGCCAGTTGCCACAATATACAATCTTATGAAAACGATCACGGCTCTTTTTATCTTTAAGATGTTTCGTCTCAGGGTCTCCTGGAAGATCATGTAGCCAATAGATACGAATCTTGTCTTCCTTTAGTTCTCTAACTCGGCTAGTAATAATTTGAAACTTATTTGCTAGTTCAGGATCAAGACGAGCCATAAGACCCTCTGCCATTTGTTCCGATCCACCCATAGAGTTTTTATTCAATTCATTGCGTTGCCACGCTGTATTAATAGTCATCGTAAACCTTTCTGATAATGATTCCAAGCACTTTGGATCATGCTGTTTAGTGTTTCTTTTGGTTCCCAGTTACTGGATCGACAATATGCAAAGTTATCGCCAACTAGGATAGATGGGTCTCCAGGTCGATAATCACCAAATTCAACATCAATAGTTGTATCGGTAATTTTCTTAAATGTATTGAAAAGCTGGAGATTTGAAGTTGGAGTTCCAGTACAAAGATTAAATCTTGTTGCACCATCTCTATCGATATTTAGTTCTTCAATAATAGCAGAGCAAACATCATTTACGTGGATATAGTCACGAAGACATGTACCATCTTCTGTCAAAAATGTATCGCCATTGATAACAAAGTTTTTGTTTTCAGCATCTGCTCGACACATAGAAGTAATGATGTGTGGCTGATCACTAGCTTGACCCATACCAGTTTCCTCATCCGCACCACAAACATTGAAGAACCTAAACGAAGTGGACTTGAAATTATATGCATTAAAGCAATCTTCCAAAATCATTTCCATCATCCTCTTGGTGTTTCCATAAGGATTAATGGGCATCTTTGGGATATATTCTGGAATAGGAGAAACTTCAGTATTTCCATAAACAGCAGCAGAAGAGGCAAAAATAAATTTACCTCCCCATTTTAGATCAACAAGAGACTGTAGCATCTTGATATTCTTAGTGACATTATTATCATAATAGCTTAATGGGTTCTTGACAGATGGACCCAATAAACTATCTGCACCAAGATGAACGATAGCTTCAATAGGATAATCAACTGACTTAATCAATCGACGAATACCATCATAATCATTAGATGGGCTGTCTTTCAAATCAATACCGTCAACAGTATGTCCAAGATTTCGTAGCTTTGCGGTTAGGACAGAACCGATATAACCTAAATGCCCAGTAACAACAATATTCATTTAGTCCTCATAATCTAGTTCAATATCGGGAAAATCTGCTTGATAGCCTCGTGCAATTTCAAGTGACAAAGACAAAACAGCTACAGCATGAATACGAGCAGCAATATTAATAACGATCCATCGTGCAATAATTGCCCTGAACTTTTCGAAACCTTTTAATTCTTGCTTCATGGGTTCAGTTCCTTGGGCATACTAAATGCCTGAATCTTGTCAACTCGCATTGAACGCCAACCCTTGTTTTCAGTATCAAATACTGCTAGAACATCGGGGTTTGGTTCTCGTACTGTTTCTGTCTTTTTTTCAGGAGCCGTATAATGCTCACTAATATAATTAGCATCGAGCGTACACTGCATCTTACGCAGAGTACCATCTACCTTCTCAAAGGTAATTTCAAGAATATTAGTACGCAGAAAAGTCTTAATCATATCTAGCATTTGTGCATCATTCATCATTATCATCCTTCAATAGCATGTTCAATTGAGCAAATCCACCAATATATGTTTCAATCATATTATTAACATATACAATCTGTGGAAAGGTTTTTGCGTTAGGAAACTTTTCTAGAAGTTCTTCTTTAGAAAAATGCTCACCTAACTTGAACAGTGTATAGTCTTGTTCCTGACTTGTCAAGAGGGAAACTGCGCGATCACAATATGTGCAGTTTTCCTTACCATATACAAAATAATAACTCATTATGCGGTTTCCTCAAAAATAAAATTAGAACCATCAACAGTCACAGAGACTGTCTTACAACCATTGGTCTTAGCATAGTCACGACCACCATCGATCATAGCACCCTTCTTCTCAACATAATCGTGACGATAACGAGACACTATAACCTCACCATCATCACATACAGAACCAGTCATAGGCTCAGAGAAAGCTGACTTTGCATCAGTGACATAGACATGACGACCATGTTCTTCGTGTCCAGAAGTTTGAATGTACACACCAATATAATGTGAATGTCCAAGATCACGATTAGGATTTGCATCATAGAATACATCTATTGGTTGTTCGTTCCAGCTACCATCCTTACGTTTAGTACACCAATAACCCATATACTGAGCTTTGTACTTTTCGCCAATAGTCTTTAGACTAGCAGCATTAAAGTGGTAGCCGTCCTTTGGAATATTCATAAATAAGTTAGCAGTTTCCATAGTATCCACACTGATATGCTCTTTGTTCACGTTCAATTCTTTCTCTTTCAAGTCTTGCTCTAAGACCACGCTGATATGCTTCTTGTTCATAGTCATCGTAATAAGGTTGTCTTTGGATATTTGTGTTATTCTGTCTATGATTATAGGCGTCAGCAATAACTGCTCCTAAAATTAAAGCTCCGACACCGATAGCAATTTTTTCAGAATTGTTGTTCTTTTTTCCAAAATCTTTTCGAGTGTCTACACGAGAATGTTCACGATAGTTTCGTTCCCATTCTCCACTATATTCTCTTGCCGATACAGATGTTGCAAATATGGACAACAAAGCGATAACAGCGATCATATTAATTTTCATGTTTTATCTCCTTACCATAAAACCATTATAACAGATAAATCTAAATAGTCAAGCCATAAAAGTAGGATTCTTGAATGACCACGACTTCTTTCTTCTTTAATAACTTTTCGTCTGCCTCTGAGCAAAGATTGCTAAACGATCTTAGCGTGGAGATGATCCGTATTCATGGCATCGAAGCATATTATATGAATCGTACTCATGTCAATATAGATTATTTATTCATGAGCGATCCGCTTTCAAAGTTTGAACATGCTATCCCACTAGAAATGTATATCAAAAACTTTTCTGGTTATCAGGGAGAAGGTGATATGCTTTCAAAGTTTGGTATCACTATGGCAGACCAAATTACTCTTTCTGTATCACGCACTAGATTTACAGAAGATATCGGTTCTATTTATGATCTTATTCGCCCAAATGAAGGCGACCTTATTTATATTCCTATGACCAAATCTTTGTTTGAAGTTAAATTTGTCGAACATGAATCTAATTTTTATCAGACAGGATCGCTTCAGTATTATGATTTGAAGTGCGAACGCTTTAATTATAACAGCGAACGTCTGGATACAGGGGTTTCTGAGATTGATGCCATTGAAACAAAGTATTCAGCCGTACAGGCAAACGGAACATACTCTGCTGATCCTCTTGCACAAAATGATTATTTTGAAAATACAGCTTTGACCTTTGTGGATTTTAGCGTAACAAATCCGTTTTCTGAAAACGTAGTCTAAGGAACACGATATGTTAGGAAGTAAATTTTATCATAGTTCTATTAGAAAGTACGTAATTCTATTTGGTACTTTGTTTAACGATATTTCTATAGATAGAATAGATGCATCAAACAATGTAGTACAGACCATAAGCGTTCCAATATCATATGGACCTAAAGAGCGGTATCTTGCTCGTGCTGTTCAAAATCCAGATTTGCTTCGTTCAGTTTCAATGGTTTTTCCAAGAATATCATTTGAAATTAATACAATTAGATACGCATCAGAGAGAAAATTAAATTCTATAAACAGAAATGTTTATAGTAATGCTAATACTGCAACATTGAGTAGCCAATTTAATCCAGTACCATATGATTTTGATATTACTCTTTCTGTTATTGCTAGAAATGCAGACGATGCCACTCGTATTGTTGAACAAATACTACCTTACTTTACTCCTGAATGGACAATAGCAGTAAAATTAATACCTGACATGAACATAGAAATGGATATTCCTATTGTTCTTAAAAGTGTGTCTTTAGAAGATTCATACGTAAATAATTTTGAAGCAAAAGAATTTATCATCTGGACATTAAATTTTACATTAAAAGGTTATCTATACGGACCTATTACTAAGCCAAAGATAATCAAACAAGTGAATGCTAATTTATACACACCAGTAGATGTTAATATAAATAGTACATCAAATGCAGAGTACATTTCTGTTAAACCTGGATTGGATGTTAACGGCAATTCAACTACAATAGCAGCAAATTCTATACCTCTATCCCAAATATCAGCCAATTCAGATTATGGATTTATAACTGAGTTTTTTAGTAATTATTAAGTATGACAAATGATCCACTAGCTAATGCACTAAACATCGCTCCGATGGTTCCTAGTGATTCTTCATCAAAAAGCAATGAAATAATCGCAAAACAACCAAACGAAATAGAATCTCTCGCATCTCTTGATTTTACACATGTCAGAGAAAATTATTATAACATAATCTTAAAGGGATCAGAAGCATTGGAAGATGCTCTTGAGGTTGCTCGTCAGTCTCAATCTCCTAGGTCATATGAAGTTCTAGCAACTTTAATGGGAACTTTAAAAGACGTAAACAAAGAACTTTTGGCTATGCACAAAACTGCCAAAGAATTACAAAGAGAAGATGTTGGCGATAACATTACAAACAATACCCTTGTTCTTACCACATCTGAACTTCTAACATTAATGAAAAAAAATCAAGAATAAATCATGGCTATCAAAGAAGTTTATCTAGGCAATCAAAATCTAAAAGCGGCTGGCGTAGCCATCCCTTGGACAGCAGAAACATTTAGTGAATTTACTAAGTGCTCTCAAGACCCAATTTACTTTTGTGAAAATTATGTAAAGATTGTAAGTGTTGATAAAGGACTTATCAACTTTGAAATGTGGACATTCCAAAAAGAAATGATGTTGAACATGGTTCACAATCGTTTCTCTATTGCCAAAATGCCTCGTCAGGTCGGCAAGACCACAGTTACAGCAGCAACCATTCTTTGGCATATTTTATTTAGTCCTAGCTATCGTGTTGCAATTCTAGCCAACAAAGAATCACAGTCTATTGAAATTCTTAACAGAATTAAAGATGCCTACGAGTTTCTTCCTCAGTGGATGCAACAGGGCGTTCTAGAATGGAACAAGAAAAGTATTGTTCTTGAAAATGGCTCTAAAGTTATGTGTGCGGCTACGTCTTCGTCCGCTATTCGTGGTCAATCGATGAACATGATTTATCTCGATGAGTTTGCTTTCGTACCAACAAACGTACAAGAAAACTTTTTCGCATCGGTTTATCCTACAATTTCATCTGGTCAATCTACAAAAGTTATTATCACATCAACGCCAAATGGTTTCAACCTATTTTATAAGATTTGGCACGATAGTGAAGAAGGTAGAAATAACTATGTAAGATCGAACGTTCACTGGTCTAGTGTTCCTGGTAGAGATGAAAAGTGGAGAGTTGAAACTGTTCAGAACACGTCTGAGAAG
>Ga0209499_1000223_pt1 | contig 42289 bp, 51 predicted proteins | sample C_130208_EF_Meta_FD_187306 | JGI IMG/M metagenome (GOLD analysis project Ga0209499, IMG submission 187306) | Freshwater microbial communities from Lake Croche, Canada to study carbon cycling - C_130208_EF_MetaG (SPAdes) (version 2) | ecosystem: Environmental > Aquatic > Freshwater > Lake... | reverse complement strand
ATCTCGAATCCCTCAGTGGAATTCCTGGAACTGTAGGCGGTGCGCCAATTCAAAATATCGGTGCGTATGGCCATGAAGTGAGTGAAGTAATCGCCAGAGTTCGAGCTTTTGATCGAAAAAATGATGAGGTAAAAACCTTCGCAGCAAGTGATTGCGAATTTGAGTACCGGAGTTCGAAGTTTAAAAAAGAAGCCGGTCGTTGGGTAATTCTTGACGTTACCTTTCAATTACGTAAAGGGGAAGCGTCCCTACCAATTCAGTATTCGGAATTAGCTAGCGCCCTCGGTGTTGAAATTGGCGCCCGAGTTGATGTTGCTAAGGTCCGTGAAGCAGTTCTGGAACTTCGTGGCGCAAAAGGCATGTTGTTAAATATGGGTATCAATTCCGCAGGTTCTTTCTTTATTAATCCAATCTTGTCACCAACCGAGGCTGCGAAACTTCCAGAGGGTGCACCACGTTGGGTTCAAGAAAATGGAAACGTTAAGACCTCTGCTGCTTGGCTAATGGAGCAAGCCGGTGTTCATAAAGGGGATCGACTTGCGGGCGCACAAATCTCACCAAAACATGTTCTAGCGCTTTCCAATACCGGAACCGCAACAGCATCAGATTTAATTGCTCTTGCTCGAGATGCACGCGAAAAAGTTCGCGCAAAATTTGGAATTACTTTAGAGCCAGAAGTGCAGTTTGTTGGAGTAAGCCTTTAAATTATTTAGCTTCACCAAGCAACTTTGCGACTCGAGTTATTCCCTCGACAATATCCTCATCACTTGTTGCGTATGAGAATCGTAGATAACCAGATGGCCCAAATGCCTCACCAGGAACCGCAGCAACTTCTACTTCTTCTAGAATCAAAGTTGCAAGCTCAGCCGAGGTTTGTGGCCGCTTACCGCGAATCTCTTTACCAAGAACTCCCTTTACCGATGGATAGACATAAAAGGCGCCAGTAGGTGTCGGGCAGATAACGCCAGGAATTTCATTAAGCATCTTCACGATTAGTTTGCGCCGGCGATCAAATGCCACGCCCATTTCACGAACTGCAGCGAGGTCACCATTAAGAGCAGCGATGGCCGCACGCTGGGATACGTTTGCAACGTTTGCAGTTGAATGTGATTGCAAATTAGTTGCTGCCTTGATTACATCTTTCGGTCCGATCATCCAACCAACTCGCCAACCAGTCATCGCATAAGTCTTTGCAACACCATTGATGATGATGGTTTGATCGGCTAATTCTGGAAGTAAAACTGGCAGGCTTGGCGCAGTGGCACCGTCATAAAGTAAGTGCTCGTAAATTTCATCAGTGATAACCCAGATGCCATGAGCGAGCGCCCATTCACCAATTGCTTTTGCCTGAGCTGGTGAGTAAACCGAACCAGTTGGGTTTGAAGGTGAACAGAACAGAACTGCCTTAGTTTTTGGGGTGCGGACTGATTCAAGTTGTTCAACAGTTACCAAGAAGTCTTGTGATTCATCGGCAAAAATTTCAACAACAGTTCCACCGGCTAGCGCAATACATTCTGGATAAGTTGTCCAGTAAGGGGAGGGCAGAATTACTTCATCGCCTGGATCAATGATTGTTGCGAAGGCTTGATTTACGGCTTGCTTGCCACCATTAGTGACGAGGACTTGATCAACAGTGATTGCATAATTTGAATCGCGAAGGGTTTTTTTAACAATCGCTTCCCTTAACTCTGGCAGGCCACCTGTCGGTGTGTAACGATGATTTGCTGGCTTACTTGCCGCATCTATTGCAGCAGCAACGATGTATTCAGGAGTTGGAAAATCTGGTTCGCCGGCGCCAAAACCAATAACTGGTCGACCTGCGGCCTTTAGCGCCTTGGCCTTGGCATCAACTGCAAGGGTTGCTGATTCGGCAATGGCTGCAACTCTGCGTGAAATTCTTGGTTTTGCGCTCATAGGGGGAGAGTATGCCACCCCAATTTTACGCAGGCACGCCCATACCTCTACACTCCCTTTTCTGGCGCTTGCAAAAGGTCATGATCACTCATGTCTCATGAAGGATCAGAACTGATCTTGCGCCCGAAGGGCAGTAGCTCAATTGGCTAGAGTTCCGGTCTCCAACACCGGCGGTTGGGGGTTCAAGTCCCTCCTGCCCTGCAAGTTGTTCTGCTGGAAAAGTTTTTTCGGTTCTAATTAGTTCTACTTAGTTCTAATTAGTTAGACATATAGAAGATAGAAAGAGGTAGCGCAAGTGGTTGATGAAAAGCACGACGCTGACAACCATTCAGCTGAAGAGAAGCTCGGTCTCTTCGGTCGTATCAACCTGTTCTATCGCCAAGTAATTTCTGAACTTCGTAAGGTCGTTTGGCCAACCCGTAACCAACTCACAACTTACACAGCGGTTGTATTGGTCTTCGTTGGTTTCATCATCGCCGTTGTATCGCTGCTTGATGTAGTGCTTACAAAGGTTGTCTTCTGGGTATTTGGATAAGGGGGCGCCATGACTGTTGAAAATGTAGATCAATTCGAAGCCGCTCTTGCAGCCGCCGACACCCAAACGAACGATGCAGTAATTGAAACCGTGTTGGCTGATGAAGTGGTTGGCTCAGTCGAAGCCGTAGCAGCAATCGAAGATGAAGTTGCGCTAGAGGTTTCCGAAGAGGCCGAACTTGAAGAAGAGAATGATGAGAACGCAGAGTTTCGTCGCGCACTGCGCACGGCTGCCGGTGACTGGTTCGTCGTTCACTCATATGCGGGATACGAGAAGAAGGTAAAGGGCAATTTAGCCAACCGTATTACCTCTCTCAACATGGAAGATTACATCTACCAGATTGAAGTTCCAGAAGAAGAAGTTACTGAAATTAAGAACGGCCAACGTAAGCAAGTAAAGCGAAATGTCTTTCCTGGCTACGTTCTAGTTCGCATGGAACTAACCGATGAATCATGGTCTTGCGTACGTAACACTCCAGGTGTTACTGGTTTCGTTGGAAACGCGCACCACCCATCACCGCTAACTCTCACCGAAGTTGAAAACATTTTGGCACCACGTCCAGTCAAGAAGTCAGACAAGATCGATATGAGAATGATTGATTTCGAGATAAACGAATCTGTAACTGTTATGGATGGCCCATTCGCCACCTTGCCAGCAACAATTTCTGAGATCATGCCAGAACAAGGAAAGCTAAAGGTTTTGGTATCGATCTTTGGTCGCGAAACTCCAGTAGAACTTTCATTTGCCCAAGTACAGAAGCTCTAAGAACTTTTAAATACTCAGGAATACGAGAAATACGAGAAAAGGAATAGAAAAATGGCACCGAAGAAGAAGATCACAGCACTTATCAAGTTGCAGATCCAGGCTGGCGCAGCAACACCTGCACCACCAGTAGGTCCTGCCCTTGGTCAGCATGGTGTCAACATCATGGACTTCGTTAAGGCGTACAACGCAGCGACCGAAGCCCAAAAGGGTCAGATCATTCCAGTAGAGATCACAGTCTTTGAAGATCGTTCATTTACTTTCATCACAAAGACCCCACCAGCATCACGCCTAATCTTGAAGGCTGCTGGCGTTGAAAAGGGTTCAGCTGTTCCACACAAGACTAAGGTTGCAAACATTACGAAGGCTCAGGTTGAAGAGATCGCAAAGATCAAGTTGCCTGACTTAAACGCAAATGATCTAGAAGCAGCATCGTTAATTATCGCGGGTACCGCTCGTTCAATGGGCATAACTGTCGGTTAATTAACACAGGCAAAATAACGCAACGAATCAAGCAATACGTGGGAGGACCTCGCTGGTCCGCTAACCACAACTCCGAGAGACCAACCGGTAGCTCGAATAACTAAGGAGATGAAATGAAGCGCAGTAAGAAATATAACGAAGCCGCAGCAAAGATCGATCAGAAGAATCTTTACACCCCTGGTCAAGCGGTTAAATTGGCGAAAGAAACATCGACAACCAAGTACGACGCGACTGTTGAAGTTGCGCTACTTCTAGGTGTCGATCCAAAGAAAGCAGATCAAGCGATCCGCTCAACTGTGAACTTGCCACACGGAACCGGTAAGACCGCACGTGTTTTGGTATTCGCAGGTGGCGAGCGCGCTGAAGAAGCGCGTGCCGCTGGTGCTGACATTGTCGGCGCAGATGAATTAATCGAAGAAGTTTCAAAAGGTCGTCTTGATTACGATGCCGTCGTTTCAACTCCAGAATTAATGGGTAAGGTCGGTCGTCTTGGAAAGGTACTTGGACCTCGCGGTTTAATGCCAAACCCAAAGACCGGAACTGTAACTACTGATGTTGCCAAGGCCGTTAATGACATCAAGGGCGGAAAGATTGAATTCCGCGTTGATAAGAATTCAAACCTGCACTTCATCATTGGTAAGACATCATTCACAGCCGAACAACTAGCAGAGAACTACACAGCTGCATTTGAAGAAGTTATGCGTGCGAAGCCCAACTCATCAAAGGGTCGCTTCATCCGCAAGGCAACTATCTCGACAACGATGGGACCTGGAATCCAGGTTGACCCAACAATTTCTCGTGATGGTGGAGATAGCGTTCAGGCGTAATTAAGCCTGAAGATAGAAGATTTTGACTGGGGTAGGCCTAATAACCTACCCTTGGCAAAGTAATAACGACCCAGCTCGACCCAGCAAGACCCGTACCAAAGACTGCAGGCCCTGGAAGTTCTAGCTAGAAATAGTTAAAACTAAAAGGTTAATTGTTGAAAAACAGCCAGCATAGGTGCCCACGTAACCTCGTGCGCATTTATGCGACGGGGTTTTTTGATTTTAAGAAGAACAAATTGGAAAGATGAGCGAAAGGAAGCCAAATGGCTCGCCCAGATAAAGAAGCAGCAGTAGCTGAGTTGACGGAAGATTTCCGTTCAGCAAATGCAACCGTGCTGACCGAATATCGTGGTCTCTCTGTAACATCGATGAAGGAACTTCGCCGTTCACTTGGTGCAACAACCAAGTACTCGGTAGTTAAGAACACCCTCACAAAGATCGCCGCTAAGAATGCTGGCATAGAAATCGACGATGCACTTCTCGCCGGTCCTTCTGCACTTGCCTTCGTTAAGGGTGATCCAATTGATGCCGCAAAGAGCCTCAAGAATTTTGCTAAAGAGAATCCATTCCTAGTAATCAAGGGTGGCATCTTCGAAGGCAAGGCTGTTACAACCGCTGAGATCATGAAGCTCGCTGATCTTGAGTCCCGTGAGGTTCTCTTGTCCAAGCTTGCTGGTGCAATGAAGGGTTCACTTGCCAAGGCAATCCGAACCATCGATGCACTTCGCTTGAAGAAGGAAGCTGCGGAAGGTGCACCCGCCGCCGCAGTGGTCTCCGAAGCTCCAGTGTCCGAAGTGGCACCTATTACCGACGAGGCAGTGGTTCCAGATTCAGTTGAATCAGTGTCCGAAGCGACAACTACTACCGACGAGGCAGTGGTTCCAGCAGAGGCAGTCTCCGAAGCAACTCCAGAAGTTACCGAATAACCTCCGTCACCAAATTAAAAAGAAACAGAATAGGAAATAAAAATGGCAAAGTTAAGTTCAGATGATCTATTAAGCCAGTTCAAAGAGATGACTCTCGTTGAGCTTTCAGATTTCGTAAAAGCATTCGAAACTGAATTCGATGTAACTGCAGCAGCTCCAGTTGCTGTAGCAGCAGCCGGTGGCGCAGCCGCTGGTGGCGCAGCAGCAGATGCTCAAGATGAGTTCACACTTATTCTTGATGATGCTGGTTCACAGAAGATTGCAGTTATCAAGGAAGTTCGTAACATCAACTCAGCTCTTGGTCTAAAAGAAGCCAAGGATCTAGTCGATGCGACTCCAGCAACCCTCATCGAAAAGGGAAGCAAAGAAGCTGTAGACAAGGCGAAGACTGCTCTAGAGGCAGCCGGCGCAAAGGTCACAGTCAAGTAATTCCAGTTAAGTAGGCGGCCCCGGGTTTCCCCCGGGGCCTTTTGCTTGCGGGGGCGGTCTTATAGCACAGGGGAGAGCGGATTGGACAGGGTTACCCACAATTAGGTACTCTCGCCCTTCGCAAATTTACAAAACCCAGAGGTCAGGCATATAGCGGCTGAGACCTGGCGGTAGCCGTGCGTTTACATCTGGAGGAATTTTGGCCGCATCGAAGTCAAAGTCATTTGCACCTGCTCGCGTTTCATTCGCAAAAATTCGTGAACCACTCGAAGTACCAAACCTTTTATCACTTCAGTTAGACAGTGTTGATTGGTTACTTGGTAACGACGCTTGGCGTTCTCGTCTTGATGTTGCTGAAAGAGCGGGACGTGGCGCAGTACCAACTACATCCGGTTTGGAAGAAATCTTTGAAGAGATTTCACCAATTGAGGATTTCCAAGGAACTATGAGTCTTTCTTTCAAAGACCATAGATTTGAACCACCTAAGTACACAATTGCGGAATGTAAAGAGCGAGATATCACTTACTCTGCTCCGCTATTCGTGACTGCAGAATTTACAAATAACACGACTGGTGAAATTAAGTCACAGACTGTTTTCATGGGCGACTTCCCATTGATGACACCGCGCGGAACTTTCGTAATTAATGGAACCGAACGCGTTGTTGTTTCCCAGATCGTTCGTTCACCTGGTGTCTATTTCGAACGAACAATTGAGAAGACTTCAGATAAAGATATTCTGACTGCAAAGATCATTCCTAGCCGTGGCGCTTGGTTGGAATTTGAAGTTGATAAGAAAGATTTGGTCGGTGTTCGTATTGACCGTAAGCGTAAGCAATCAGTAACAATTTTCTTGAAGGCACTTGGTTGGACTGAGGAACAAATCCTTGAACAATTCGGTGAATTTGAATCGATCCGAGCAACCCTTGAAAAAGATAACGTCAATACTCAAGATGAAGCTCTGCTTGATATCTATCGCAAGTTGCGTCCAGGTGAGCCACCTACAAAGGAAGCTGCACAAGGACTTATCGAAAATCTTTACTTCAATCCAAAGCGTTATGACCTGGCAAAGGTTGGTCGCTTCAAGGTTAATAAGAAATTAGGTCTTGAATTAGATCTATCTAAGGGCCTGCTAAACATCGAAGATATCGTTGCAACAATCCGTTACTTAGTCTCACTTCATAAGGGCGATGCGCTTATGGAATATGGCAAGCAAGTACGCGTTGAAACAGACGATATCGATCACTTCGGTAACCGTCGTCTACGTACTGTTGGTGAATTAATTCAAAACCAAGTTCGTACAGGTCTTTCTCGTATGGAGCGTGTTGTTCGTGAACGTATGACTACTCAAGATGTTGAGGCGATCACTCCTCAGACCTTGATTAACATCCGTCCGGTCGTTGCATCCATCAAGGAGTTCTTCGGAACATCTCAACTTTCACAGTTCATGGACCAGACAAACCCACTTTCTGGAATGACACACAAGCGTCGTCTTTCAGCACTTGGACCCGGCGGTCTTTCACGTGAGCGCGCAGGCTTTGAAGTTCGCGACGTTCACCCATCTCACTACGGCCGAATGTGTCCGATTGAAACTCCTGAAGGTCCAAACATTGGACTTATTGGATCACTCGCAACATATGCTCGCGTAACTCCATTCGGATTTATCGAAACTCCTTATCGCAAGGTCCTTAAGGGTAAGGTCACAGATCAGATCGATTATCTAACTGCTGATGAAGAAGATGAGCACGTTATTGCGCAAGCAAATGCTCCGCTAACTTCTGATTCACACTTTGCTGAGCCTCGCGTACTTGTACGTCGTCGCGGTGGCGAAGTTGAATTCATCATGGCGGATGAAGTTGATTACATGGACGTTTCACCACGCCAGATGGTTTCTGTTGCAACAGCGATGATTCCATTCCTTGAGCACGATGACGCAAACCGCGCATTGATGGGCTCGAACATGATGCGTCAAGCAGTCCCACTAATTCGCGCAGAAGCACCATTCGTTGGAACCGGTATGGAATTCCGTGCAGCTGTTGATGCAGGCGATGTTCTACTCGGTCGCAATGCTGGTGTTGTAACTGCAGTGAGCGCTGATGAAGTAACTGTCATGAATGATGACGGAACCACTGAGCATTACTTCCTAGAGAAGTTCACTCGTTCAAACCAAGGCACAAGCCGCAACCAGAAAGTGATTGTCTCGCAAGGACAGCGCGTTGAGGTTGGTCAGGTTATTGCTGATGGTCCATCAACCGAAAAGGGCGAAATGGCTCTTGGTAAGAACTTGCTCGTGGCATTTATGTCATGGGAGGGTCACAACTACGAAGATGCGATCATTCTTTCGCAACGACTAGTTCAAGATGACGTCCTTACCTCTATTCACATTGAAGAGTATGAAGTCGATGCTCGCGATACCAAACTTGGACCCGAGGAAATCACTCGCGATATCCCTAACGTCAGCGAAGAAGTTCTAGCTGATCTAGATGATCGTGGAATTATCCGTATCGGCGCCGAAGTTGTGCCAGGCGACATTCTTGTTGGAAAGGTAACTCCTAAGGGCGAAACCGAATTAACTCCAGAAGAACGCTTGCTCCGTGCGATCTTTGGTGAGAAGGCTCGCGAAGTTCGCGATACCTCACTTAAGGTGCCACACGGTGAATCTGGAAAAGTTATTGATGTTCAAATCCAATCTTCTGAAGATGGTTACGAACTTCCTGCCGGTGTTAACCAAATTGTTCGAGTCTTTGTTGCACAAAAGCGCAAGATTCAAGATGGTGACAAGCTCGCTGGTCGCCACGGTAACAAGGGTGTTATTTCCAAGATTCTTCCAGTTGAAGATATGCCATTCCTTGAAGATGGAACCGCTGTTGATGTTGTCTTGAACCCACTTGGTGTTCCAGGACGTATGAACGTCGGTCAGATTCTAGAAACTCACTTAGGTTGGGTCGCTAAATCTGGTTGGAAACTTGAAGGCAACGAACCTTGGCAGAAAGATCTTCGCGAACATGGTTTCGCTGATGCTCCTGCTAACTCAAAGGTTGCTACTCCAGTATTTGATGGCGCAAAGGAAGAAGAACTTATTGGTCTTCTCTCCTCAACACTTCCACAAAAGGATGGCATGCGTCTTGTTGGTGGAAACGGAAAGGCTCGTCTATTCGACGGTCGTACCGGAGAGCCATATAAAGAAGAGATCACAGTTGGCTACATGTACATCTTGAAGTTGCACCACTTGGTGGACGACAAGATTCACGCACGTTCAACTGGACCTTACTCAATGATCACACAACAACCATTGGGCGGAAAAGCTCAATTCGGTGGTCAGCGCTTTGGTGAAATGGAAGTTTGGGCCCTGGAAGCATACGGCGCCGCTTACACACTCCAAGAGCTACTAACTATTAAGTCCGATGACGTACTTGGCCGCGTAAAGGTTTACGAAGCCATTGTTAAGGGCGAGAACATTCCAGAACCTGGAATTCCAGAATCATTCAAGGTGCTTGTGAAGGAAATGCAATCACTTTGCTTGAATGTGGAAGTTCTCTCATCCGAAGGTGTCGCAATTGAGATGCGCGATACCGACGAAGAAGTATTCCGTGCCGCCGAAGAACTTGGAATCAACTTGTCACGAGTTGAACCTTCAAGTGTCGAAGAAGTTTAAGGAGAGGGATAAAAAATGTTAGATGTTAACTTTTTTGATGAACTACGAATTGGCCTAGCTTCGACTGACAATATTCGGGAATGGTCCTTTGGCGAAGTAAAGAAGCCAGAAACCATTAACTACCGAACACTCAAGCCAGAGAAGGACGGACTCTTCGATGAGAAGATCTTCGGACCAACTCGTGACTGGGAATGTTATTGCGGTAAGTACAAGCGCGTACGTTTCAAGGGAATTATCTGCGAGCGTTGCGGCGTTGAAGTTACTCGCGCAAAGGTTCGCCGTGAGCGCATGGGACATATTGAACTTGCAGCGCCGGTAACACATATCTGGTACTTCAAAGGCGTTCCATCACGTCTTGGCTACCTCCTAGACCTTGCACCAAAGGATCTAGAAAAGGTTATTTATTTTGCTGCTTACATGATTACTGAGGTAGATGTCGATGCTCGCGCAGAAGACCTACCTTCACTTGAAAAGCGTCTGACTAGCGATAAGAAGAAGATTGAAACACGTCGCGATTCTGATCTTGATGCACGTCAAAAGAAATTAGAAGCAGATACTGCTGAACTCGAAGGCGAAGGCGCAAAGGCTGATGCCAAGCGCAAAGTACGTGAAGCTGCCGAACGTGAACTTAAGCAAGTTCGTGATCGTGCACAACGCGAACTAGATCGTCTAGATGCAGTCTGGGCTCGCTTTAAGAACCTCAAGGTTCAAGATCTAGAAGGCGATGAGGCGCTTTACCGCGAACTCACCGATCGTTTCGGCGTTTACTTCAAGGGATCTATGGGTGCTGCTGCAATAAAGCGCCGCCTAGAAACTTTTGATCTGCAAGCTGAGTACACAATGCTTACTGAACTTGCTCAAACAGGTAAGGGTCAGAAGAAGACTCGCGCTATCAAGCGTTTGAAGGTTGTCTCTTCATTCCTAAACACCCGTAACCATCCAGCATCTATGGTGCTCGATTGCGTTCCAGTTATCCCACCTGATCTACGTCCAATGGTTCAACTAGATGGTGGCCGCTTTGCGACCTCTGATCTAAATGATCTATATCGTCGCGTTATCAACCGGAACAACCGTTTGAAGCGTCTGGCTGATCTTGGTGCACCAGAAATTATCGTTAACAACGAAAAGCGCATGCTTCAAGAAGCAGTAGATGCGTTATTCGATAACGGTCGTCGCGGTCGCCCAGTAACAGGTCCAGGTAACCGACCACTTAAATCCCTTTCCGACATGCTTAAGGGTAAGCAAGGTCGCTTCCGTCAGAACTTGCTCGGAAAGCGCGTTGACTACTCAGGTCGTTCTGTAATTGTTGTTGGTCCACAACTTAAATTGCATCAATGCGGTCTGCCAAAGCAGATGGCACTTGAACTCTTCAAGCCATTCGTAATGAAGCGCTTGGTTGATCTCAATCACGCCCAAAACATTAAATCTGCAAAGCGTATGGTCGAGCGTGCTCGTCCTGTTGTGTGGGATGTTTTGGAAGAAGTTATTGCAGAGCACCCAGTACTTCTAAACCGCGCACCAACACTGCACCGTCTGGGAATTCAAGCTTTCGAACCACAATTGGTTGAAGGTAAAGCAATTCAAATTCACCCACTTGTCTGTACTGCATTTAACGCAGACTTCGATGGTGACCAGATGGCTGTTCACTTGCCACTTTCTGCAGAAGCACAAGCAGAGGCACGCGTTCTTATGCTTTCATCTAACAACATTTTGTCACCTGCATCAGGTCGACCAATCACATCTCCGACCCAGGATATGGTTCTTGGTCTTTACTTCCTGACTTCACTTCGTGAGAACGAACTCGGCGAAGGCCGCGCGTTCGGTTCACTTGCTGAAGGCTTAATGGCATATGACCAGAACTCAGTAACACTTCAAGCAAAAATTAAGATCCGGTTAACCCATAACGGTGTCAGCGAAATTCGTGAGACCACACTTGGTCGCGCAATATTCAATGAAATCTTGCCTGAGGGATACAAGTTCGTTGACTATGACGTAACAAAGAAGCTCCTAGGTCAGATCGTTGATGACTTGGCAGAAGGCTTTGCTAAGGTCACAGTTGCTCAGACACTTGATGCTTTGAAGTCACTCGGTTTCTATTGGGCAACTCGCGCTGGCATCACAATTGCTATCGAAGATGTTGTTACACCTGCCGGAAAGCAAGCCATCTTGGATGGTTATGAGATCAAGGCAGAAAAGGTGCAGAGCCAGTATGAAAAGGGTCTGATTACCGATGACGAGCGTCGTCAAGAACTGATTGAAATTTGGACCAATGCAACTGCTGAAGTTGCTAAGGCGATGGAAGATAACTTCCCAAAGACCAACCCAGTTTGGATGATGGTTTACTCAGGTGCACGTGGAAACATGATGCAGGTTCGTCAGATCGCAGGTATGCGTGGTCTGGTGGCTAATCCAAAGGGTGAAATTATTCCTCGTCCGATTAAGTCAAACTTCCGCGAAGGTCTTTCAGTACTTGAGTACTTCATTGCGACTCACGGTGCTCGTAAGGGTCTTGCAGATACTGCGCTTCGTACCGCTGACTCAGGTTACCTAACTCGTCGTCTCTGCGACGTTGCACAAGATGTAATCATTCGTGAAGAAGATTGCGGAACTGATCGTGGTCTAACGCTAAAGATTGCAGCAAATGATTCAGCCGGACTACTAGTTCGTGATGATCATGTTGAGACTTCACTCTTCGGTCGTAACTTGGCAGAAGATGTTGTTGTTTCTGGTAAGACAATCTTGACTGCCGGAACAGATCTTGGCGATAAGAACATTGATACTTTGGTCGCCGCTGGCGTTGCTGAAGTAAAGGTTCGCTCAGTTCTTACTTGCGATAGCAAAGTCGGACAATGCGCAATGTGCTACGGCCGCTCAATGGCTGCTGGCAAATTGGTAGATGTCGGCGAAGCTGTTGGAATCATTGCTGCTCAATCAATTGGTGAGCCAGGAACTCAGCTAACGATGCGTACCTTCCACACTGGTGGTGTTGCAGGAGATGACATCACTCATGGTCTGCCACGTATTGTTGAACTCTTCGAAGCACGTACACCTAAGGGTGTTGCGCCAATCGCAGAAACTGCTGGTGTTGTTAGCTTCCTTGAAGATGCAAAGGGCAAGAAGATCATCGTTACACCAGAAGATGGTGGCGAAGCGATCGCTTATCCAATTACTCGTCGCCAGAAGCTCAAGGTTGAAGATGGCATGCGCGTTGGCGTTGGTCAACAGATGGTTGTTGGCGCAATTGATCCAAAGCAAGTTCTTCGTATCCTTGGACCTCGTCAAACTCAGATCCACTTAGTGAATGAAATCCAAGAGGTTTATCGTTCCCAAGGTGTATCAATCCACGATAAGCACATTGAAATTATCGTTCGCCAAATGCTCAAGCGCATTACTGTTCTTGAACCTGGCGATGCCGATCTACTACCTGGTGAATTGGTTGAACGTGGTCGCTTTGAAACAGAGAACCGCCGGGTTGTTGAAACCGGTGGCAAGGCCGCATCTGGTCGCCCAGAACTTATGGGTATTACCAAGGCATCACTTGCAACTGAATCATGGCTATCAGCTGCTTCATTCCAAGAAACCACAAAGGTATTAACAGATGCTGCGCTATCTGAGAAGAGCGATCCATTGCTCGGTCTCAAGGAGAACGTCATCATCGGTAAGTTGATTCCTGCTGGTACTGGTCTTGCTCGTTACCGCAACGTACGAGTTGAGCCAACAGAAGAAGCAAAGGCTGCGGTCTATGCTGCTTATGATGATTATGACTTCACACCATTTGAATCTCAGGGTTCAGGTGAGGCAGTTCGTCTGGATGATCTAGAAGTCAGGTAAATCTAGATAAATCTAGATAGTAAAAATAATTAAAGCCCCGGTGAGAAATCATCGGGGCTTTTTTAATTTAGAAATTAATTAAATAAGTTTACCGGTGGCGATACACAACAAGAACAGCTGCGACAAAGTGTGAGACGAACGCGGCGGCAGTTAGCGCATGGAATAGTTCATGGAAGCCAAACCACTTAATTGAAAGTGTTGGTTTCTTTAGCGCATAAATGATTCCGCCGGCGGTGTAGAAAATTCCACCGAGTAAAATTAATAAGAAGACAGCAACGCCACCGGTCTTCCAAAAACTTGGCATAAAGAAGACCGCAGCCCAACCAAGTGCAATATAGAGAGGTACATAAACCCAACGAGGGGCATTTAGCCAAAGAATTCGAATTAGCGAGGTAAGAATTGCCCCGCCCCAGATGCATGAGAGCAAGATGATTGCGCTCTGATGGCTTAAAAGATAGATGGAAAATGGGGTGTAAGTTCCGGCGATTAAAATCGTGATATTTGCATGGTCGATCCGGCGCCAAAGTGCCCGATATTTCGCCTGCCATTTAATTCGGTGGTAAAGGGCGCTGCAGGTAAAGAGGGTCACCGCCGTTAAAGTGAAGATTCCGAGTGTAATTCGGCCTTGAAGTCGATCGGCCAGCGTAATTAGGACCAATCCGGCCACCAGGGAGACCGGGGACATGATCAGGTGGATTAGGCCGCGGCTCTTGGGTTTTGGAGGTGTGGGCAAAGCCTCGGGATCAGCCAATTTCATCCCTCAACCATACTCGGCGTGTCGCTAATCGGTTGTCCAAAGGAGAGAGTAAAAGGGCCGTTTTGACCTTTCGGGTGCGGGCGGGTTACCCTACGCGTCTGCTCTTTTTCATCTTTTGAGCTATATCAAACTGCAATTTAATTGCAGAAGATTTACACAGATCGGGCAACACACCCGACCGCGTGGGTCGGGATATAGAGCGTAAATATGAAATTGAAACGCAGTAATGAACGGAGAAGAAGTGCCAACTATTCAGCAGCTGGTCCGTAAGGGTCGCGCCGAAAAGACAACAAAGACGAGCACACCTGCACTTAAAGGTAGTCCGCAACGTCGTGGTGTCTGTACTCGTGTTTATACAACAACTCCAAAGAAGCCGAACTCTGCGCTTCGCAAAGTTGCACGTGTACGTCTAACAAGTGGCATGGAAGTAACTGCATATATTCCTGGTGAAGGACATAACTTGCAGGAGCACTCAATCGTTCTCGTTCGTGGTGGCCGTGTAAAAGATCTTCCAGGTGTTCGTTACAAGATCGTTCGCGGTTCGCTAGATACCCAAGGTGTTAAGGATCGTAAGCAATCACGTAGCCGTTATGGTGCAAAGAGAGAGAAGAAGTAATGCCACGTAAAGGTCCCGTTACTAAGCGCCCAGTTGTTGCAGATCCTGTTTACAACTCACCTGTTGTTACTGCGCTAATTAATAAAATTTTATTGCACGGCAAGCGTTCAACTGCCGAGAGCATTGTTTATGCTGCACTTGAAGGTTGCCGCGAAAAGTCTGGTGGCGTTGATCCAGTAATCACACTTAAGCGCGCACTAGATAATGTAAAGCCAACTCTTGAAGTTAAGTCACGCCGCGTCGGTGGAGCTACTTACCAAGTGCCAATGGAAGTAAAAGCTGGCCGCGCAACAACTCTTGCTCTTCGCTGGATGATCGACTACTCACGCCAACGTCGTGAAAAGTCAATGGCAGAGCGTTTGCAAAATGAATTACTAGATGCCAGCAATGGCCTTGGCGCAGCTGTAAAGAAGCGCGAAGACACTCACAAGATGGCTGAAGCCAACAAGGCTTTCGCTCACTACCGCTGGTAACTAGAAACTAACAAGGAGACTGACACAAGTGGCCGTAGAAACAGCAATCGACCTAGCCAAGGTTCGCAATATCGGAATCATGGCGCACATCGACGCGGGTAAAACCACGACTACTGAGCGCATTCTTTTTTACACCGGTATCAACTACAAGATCGGTGAAGTACATGATGGCGGCGCCACCATGGACTGGATGGAACAAGAGCAAGAGCGCGGAATCACTATTACTTCTGCTGCAACCACATGTATGTGGAAAGACCACCTAATTAACATTATTGATACACCGGGCCACGTGGACTTCACTGTTGAAGTAGAACGTTCCCTTCGCGTACTCGATGGCGCAGTTTGCGTATTCGACGGCGTTGCTGGTGTAGAGCCACAATCTGAAACAGTTTGGCGTCAAGCTGATCGTTACAACGTTCCACGTATCTGTTTCGTAAATAAGCTGGACCGTACAGGTGCTTCATTCCAGCGTTGTGTCGACATGATCGGCTCACGTCTAAATGCAATTGCCCTAGTCCTACAACTTCCAATTGGCGCAGAAGCTGATTTCCTTGGCGTAGTCGATTTGATCGCTATGAAGGCGCTTGTCTGGCCAGGAGAAACTAAGAAGGGCGAGGATTACCTCGTAGAAGAAATTCCTGCTGCAATGTTGGAAGAGGCCAAGAAGGCCCGTCACGACATGATCGAAACTCTTGCTGATGCTGATGATGCAATCATGGAGAAGTACCTCGAAGGTGCTGAACTCTCTGAAGCAGAAATCATCGCTGGTATTCGTCGTGCAACACTTGCTGACAAGCTAACTCCAGTTCTTACTGGTTCTGCATTTAAGAACAAGGGCGTTCAGCCAATGCTCGATGCAGTTAACCGTTACCTACCAAGCCCACTAGATATCAAGGCCATCGTTGGTCACAAGATGGGTGATCCAGAGGTAGAAGTAGAGCGCCAACCTGCAGATAACGAACCATTCTCTGCGCTCGCATTTAAGATCATGTCAGATCCACACCTTGGAAAATTAACATTCGTACGTATTTACTCTGGTCGCCTCGATACCGGAACTGCAATCCTGAACTCAACAAAAGATAATAAGGAACGCATCGGAAAGATCTACCAGATGCACGCAAACAAGCGTGAAGAGAAAGATTCTGCCGGCGCTGGAATGATCATTGCTGTAATGGGTCTGAAGAACACCACAACTGGTGACACACTCTGTGATCCAGATAAGCCAGTAATTCTTGAATCAATGGATTTCCCAGCACCAGTTATCTCGGTTGCTATTGAACCAAAGACAAAGGCTGACCAAGAAAAACTTGGCGTTGCTATCCAACGTCTAGCCGAAGAAGATCCAACATTCCACGTTAAGTCAGATGAAGAGACCGGCCAGACAATCATTTCTGGAATGGGCGAACTTCACCTTGAAATTCTCGTAGACCGGATGCGTCGCGAATTCAAAGTTGAAGCAAACGTTGGTAAGCCACAAGTTGCTTATCGCGAAACTCTTCGTAAGCCAGTTGATCGTTATGACTACACCCACAAGAAGCAATCTGGTGGTTCCGGTCAATTCGCTAAGGTTCAGATCGCTATTGAGCCACTTGCAGCAGGAAGCGAGCACAGCTACGCGTTCATCAACAAGATCACCGGTGGTCGCATCCCTAAGGAATACATTCCTTCAGTTGATGTTGGCTGTAAAGAAGGTATGCAGAATGGTCCACTAGCTGGCTATCCACTAGTTGATGTTCAAGTAACTCTTCTTGACGGCGCGTACCACGATGTTGACTCTTCCGAACTTGCCTTCAAAATTGCAGGTTTACAAGCATTCAGAGAAGCAGCTCGCCTAGCCGGTCCAGTAATTCTGGAACCAGTTATGTCAGTTGAAGTAATCACCCCAGAAGATTTCATGGGCGATGTCATCGGCGATCTCAACTCTCGTCGCGGACAAATTCAATCCATGGATGAGCGTTCAGGCGCTCGTATTGTCAAAGCTGTTGTTCCGCTATCAGAGATGTTCGGCTATGTCGGAGATCTACGAAGCAGAACACAAGGTCGCGCAAGCTACAGCATGCAATTTGATTCGTATGCCGAAGTCCCAGCCGCGGTCGCGAAGGAAATCATCGCGAAGGTTCGCGGCGAGTAATCGCAACGAGCTCTCGGCAAACGAAAACAACCAAACAAACAAACTAAAAGAACCAACAGGAGGAAAAAGTGGCAAAGGCAAAGTTCGAGCGGAATAAGCCGCACGTAAACATTGGCACAATTGGTCACATCGACCACGGTAAGACCACTCTTACTGCTGCCATCTCAAAGGTACTTCACGATAAGTACCCTGATGTAAACCCATTCACACCTTTCGATCAGATCGATAAGGCGCCAGAAGAGCGTCAACGCGGTATCACGATCTCGATCGCACACATCGAATACCAGACTGAGTCACGTCACTACGCACACGTTGACTGCCCAGGCCACGCTGACTACATCAAGAACATGATCACCGGCGCAGCTCAAATGGACGGTGCAATTCTCGTAGTAGCTGCAACTGATGGACCAATGCCACAAACCAAGGAGCACGTACTACTTGCTCGTCAGGTTGGCGTTCCTTCAATCGTTGTTGCGCTAAACAAGTCAGATATGGTCGATGATGAAGAAATTCTTGAACTTGTAGAAATGGAAGTTCGCGAACTTCTAAGCAAGTACGAATTCCCAGGCGATGACACACCAATCGTCCGCATCTCAGCACTTAAGGCTCTCGAAGGAGATGCCAAGTGGGCTGAATCAATCATGGAACTTATGGCTGCAGTGGATTCATTCATTCCACAACCAGCACGCGAAGTTGATAAGCCATTCTTGATGCCAGTAGAAGACGTTTTCACAATCACAGGTCGTGGAACTGTTGTAACTGGTCGTATCGAGCGCGGTATCGTCAAGGTCAACGAAGAAGTTGAAATCGTTGGTATCCGTCCAGATTCACAGAAGACAACCGTTACTGGTGTCGAAATGTTCCGTAAGCTTCTTGATGAAGGTCAAGCAGGCGAGAACGTTGGTCTTCTTCTACGCGGTACCAAGCGTGAAGATGTAGAGCGTGGTCAGGTTGTCTGCAAGCCAGGGTCAATCACACCTCACACAGACTTCTCTGCGAATGCTTACATCCTTTCAAAGGATGAAGGCGGACGTCACACACCATTCTTCAATAACTATCGTCCACAGTTCTACTTCCGTACAACTGACGTAACAGGAATCGTAACTCTTCCATCAGGAACAGAAATGGTTATGCCTGGCGATAACACTGAAATGACTGTTGCTCTAATTCAACCAATCGCTATGGAAGAAGGTCTACGTTTCGCAATCCGCGAAGGTGGCCGCACCGTAGGAGCAGGTCGAGTTACCAAGATCATCAAGTAGTAAAAAAGAAGTGAGTAAGTGGCTCTGAAAAGGGCCACTTACAACAACAATTTTTCCAAGGTTTAAAGAAAAAAAGGAGAAGCAAATGGCGGGACAAAAGATCCGCATTCGGCTTAAGGCATACGACCACGAAGTGATCGACAACTCTGCAAAGAAGATTGTAGAAACTGTTGAGCGCACCGGGGCAACTGTCGCTGGCCCAGTTCCGTTGCCAACAGAGAAGAACACTTTTTGTGTGATTCGCTCTCCTCACAAGTACAAGGACAGTCGTGAACACTTCGAGATGCGCACACATAAGCGCTTGATCGACATCATCGACCCAACTCCAAAGACCGTTGATTCATTGATGCGCCTGGATCTTCCAGCCGGCGTTGACATCGAGATAAAGCTATAAGGACGGCTAACTAAAAATGACAATCGCAAAAGTTACCCAGTCCCAAGGTTCGGCCATCAAAGGCATCCTTGGCAAGAAACTTGGCATGACTCAGGTCTTTGATGCCAACAATAAAATTGTTCCAGTAACGGTTATCCAAGCTGGTCCATGTGTTGTTACCCAGATTCGCACACCAGAGATTGACGGCTACCAAGCCGTTCAAATCGCTTTTGGTGCAATCGATCCTCGTAAAGTTACCAAGCCAGAGGCTGGTCACTTTGCTAAAGCAGGAGTAACTCCACGCTCAGAAGTTGCTGAACTTCGCACTTCAAATGCCGCCTCTTACACAGTAGGTCAAGAACTTCGCGCAGATGTCTTTGCCGCTGGCGAAATTGTTGATGCAACCGGAACTTCAAAAGGTAAAGGTTCTGCTGGTGTTATGAAGCGCCACGGTTTCTCTGGTATCGGAGCATCTCACGGTGTTGACCGTAAGCACCGTATGCCAGGTTCTATCGGTAACCGAACAACACCAGGTCGCGTTTTCAAAGGAAAGCGCATGATGGGCCGCATGGGTGTTGAAACAGTTACAACTCAAAATCTTTTAATTCATTCAGTTGATGCCGAGAAGTCACTTCTTCTAATCAAGGGTGCAGTTCCTGGTCCAACAAACTCAATCGTCTTTATCCGCTCAGCGGCGAAGATGGCTGTTTCTGAAACGGCAGGTGCATAACAATGGCCCTTAAAGTAGATATCAAGAGCGCAGAGGGAAAGGTAACTGGCAGCATTGATTTGCCAGCAGAAACTTTCGATGTGCAAGCAAATGTTCCACTGATCCACCAAGTAGTTGTCGCACAACTTGCTGCTGCTCGCGCAGGTACTGCAAAGACAAAGAACCGTGGTGAAGTAAGCGGTACCGGTAAGAAGCCTTTCAAGCAGAAGGGAACCGGCCGTGCTCGTCAGGGTTCTGTCCGTGCTCCACTTCAGCGTCACGGTGGCGTTTCACATGGACCAGTTCCTCGTTCATATGACCAACGCACACCGAAGAAGATGATTGCCGCTGCCCTTAAGGGTGTTCTTTCAGATCGTCAACGCGAAGATCGCATTCACGTAATTGATGCAATCGCAAAGACCCCAACGACTTCTGGCGCCATCACTGCAGTTCGTCAATTCTCAGATCGCAAGAACTTGCTCGTTGTTCTTGCTCGTACTGAAGATGTGGCATGGCGTTCACTTCGCAACGCAGACAATCTTCACTTGATCGTTAACGATCAACTAAATGCCTATGACGTTCTAGTAAGTGATGACATCGTTTTCACTGAAACAGCGATTCGCGAATTCATAACTGGATCTAACAGACCAGCAACAGCCGTTGCACGAGAGAGCGAAGTTGAGGTTTCAGCATGAAAGACCATCGCGAGATCCTTCTAGCTCCAGTTGTCTCTGAAAAGTCCTACGGACTTCTAGATGAGAATAAGTACACATTTTTGGTTGACCCACGTGCTAACAAGACTGAAATCAAGATTGCAGTCGAGAAAGTATTTGGCGTCAAGGTTATAAGCGTTAACACAATGAACCGTGAAGGTAAGCGCAAGCGCACCAAGGTTGGTTTTGGAAAGCGCAACGACACCAAGCGTGCGATTGTGCACGTAGCAGCTGGCGACCGCATCGACATCTTCGGAGGACCGGTCTCCTAAGGGAGCCTGGTTAGAAGAGGAAAAGGGATAAAAAATGGCCTTACGTAAACTTAAGCCGACCACTCCTGGTCAACGCGGTGCAAGCGTTCCTGATTTCGCAGAAATCACTCGCACAACTCCTGAGAAGTCATTGGTTCGTCCAATTCACTCAAAGGGTGGCCGTAACGCAAGCGGAAAGATCACTGTTCGTCACCAAGGTGGCGGCCACAAGCGTGCTTACCGTCTAATTGATTTCCTTCGTAACGATAAAGATGGCGTACCAGCAAAGGTTGCCCATATTGAATACGATCCAAACCGCACGGCACGTATCGCGCTTCTGCATTACGCAGATGGCGAAAAGCGTTACATCATTGCGCCAAATAAGTTGAACCAGGGCGATGCGATCGAAAACGGTCCATCAGCAGATATCAAGCCTGGTAATAACTTGCCACTTCGTAACATTCCAGTTGGAACGATGATCCACGCAATCGAACTTCGCCCAGGTGGCGGAGCAAAGATTGCTCGTTCTGCCGGTGCATCAGTACAACTTGCAGCCAAAGAAGGTCCATACGCACAACTACGTATGCCATCTGGTGAAATTCGCAACGTTGATGTTCGCTGCCGCGCAACTATTGGTGAAGTCGGAAACGCAGAACAATCAAATATTAACTATGGAAAAGCTGGCCGCAAGCGCTGGTTAGGCATTCGCCCAACGGTTCGTGGTGTTGTTATGAACCCTGTTGACCACCCACACGGTGGTGGTGAAGGTAAAACTTCAGGTGGACGTCACCCAGTTTCACCTTGGGGTAAGCCAGAAATGCGTACTCGCAAGAAAAAAGCGAGTGATTCAATGATTGTCCGCCGTCGCAAGTCGAACAAGAAACGATAAGGAGCCCACTAATGCCACGTAGTTTGAAGAAGGGTCCATTCGTGGACGGTCATCTTGTTAAGAAGGTGGATGCTCAGAATGCTGCGAACACTAAGACTGTTATCAAGACTTGGTCTCGCCGTTCAATGATCACGCCATCAATGATTGGCCACACCATCGCAGTACACGATGGTCGCAAGCACGTTCCAGTTTTCATCACAGACGCCATGATCGGTCACAAGCTTGGTGAGTTCTCACCAACTCGTACCTTCAAGGGTCACATCAAGGGAGATGCGCGGGTGTCACGTGGCTAATACAGATTTCGCTAACCAAGCCCTAGTTGCGCGCGCGATTCTTCGCGAAACTCGCACAACTCCTCAGAAGGCACGTCGCGTTGTAAACATCATTCGCGGTGAGCGCGCAGACACTGCACTTTCAACTTTGAAGTTCGCTAACCAAGAAGTTGCCGGCGAGCTTTACACACTTCTAGCCTCAGCAGTTGCTAACGCAAAGCAGAAGAATCCATCACTACGTGATGCCTCAGAACTTTGGGTAGCAGAAGCACTTGTTGACGAGGGCTTCACGCTCAAGCGCTTTCGTCCACGTGCCCAAGGCCGCGGTTTCCAAATTCGCAAGCGTACTTCTTCAATTACTTTGGTTGTTTCAGATGATCGTAACTATCGTTCAAATGGCCCAAAGAAAGTTCTTAAGCATGCGCCAGTTGTTAAGGCTCCAGAAGCTGCAACAACAGATGCACCAGTTGCTAAGAAGGCACCTGCCAAGAAGGCAGCAGCCAAAAAAGCACCTGCGAAGAAAGCTACTACTACAGGGAAGGCCGAATAAATGGGTCAAAAAGTAAATCCACACGGCTTTCGCCTAGGTATCACAACTGAATTTAAGTCACGTTGGTATGCCGAGAAGCTATACAAGGATTATGTAAAAGAAGATATTGAGATCCGTCGCATGATGTCTAAGGGCATGGAGCGCGCCGGAGTTTCACGTATCGAAATCGAGCGTACACGTGAACGTGTTCGTATCGACCTACACACTGCTCGTCCAGGAATTGTTATCGGTCGTCGCGGAACCGAAGCAGATCGCATCCGCATTGATCTAGAAAAGCTAACTGGTAAGCAAGTACAACTAAACATTCTTGAAGTTAAGAATCCAGAGATTGACGCCCAACTCGTTGCGCAAGGAATCGCCGAACAGCTTGCTGCTCGTGTTTCATTCCGTCGCGCAATGCGTAAATCAATGCAGACTGCTTTGAAGGCTGGCGCACAGGGCATTCGTGTTCAGTGTGGTGGTCGTCTTGGTGGCGCAGAAATGTCTCGCTCTGAGTTCTATCGTGAAGGTCGCGTACCTCTTCACACACTTCGTGCTGATATCGATTACGGATTCTATGAAGCCCACACAACCTTCGGCCGTCTTGGCGTAAAAGTTTGGATCTATAAGGGTGAAGTTATCGAATCACGTACCGAGCGCGCAGCAGCAGCACTTGCTGCAGCACGTGCGCCAAAGCCAACTCGCGGCGGATCTCGTGCACCACGTGCACCACGCGGTGAAGTTACAACTTCAACTGTTGAATCTCGCGCAGCCGAAAGCGCTGTTGCGACAGAGGCTCCAGTGGTTGTTGCAGATGTAGTTACAGAAGTTGTTACTGAAGGGGGCGAGGCCTAAATGTTAATTCCACGCAAAGTTAAGCACCGTAAGCAACACCACCCAAAGCGCGGTGGTAAGTCAAAGGGCGGAACTGAAGTTTCATTCGGAGACTACGGAATCCAAGCTATGGAACCCGCTTACGTAACTAACCGTCAAATTGAAGCTGCTCGTATTGCTATGACTCGTCATATCAAGCGCGGTGGAAAAGTTTGGATCAATATTTATCCAGATCGTCCGCTTACCAAGAAGCCTGCTGAAACACGTATGGGTTCCGGTAAGGGTTCACCTGAATGGTGGATCGCAAACGTTAAGCCAGGACGCGTAATGTTTGAAATTTCAGGCGTGACCGAAGATATCGCTACCGAGGCAATGACTCGCGCGATTCACAAGTTGCCAATGAAGTGTCGAGTAGTTCGTCGTGAGGAGTTCTAATGGCAAATATCGTTACTAACGAAGAGCTTCGCGCTTTGGCATCAGAAGAATTGGGCCTAAAGCTTCGCGAGTCGAAGGAAGAGCTATTCAACCTTCGTTTCCAAGCGGCAACAGGTCAACTCGAGAGCCACGGTCGTCTGACTGCGGTACGTAAAGAGATTGCGCGGATTTACACAATTTTGCGTGAACGTGAATTAGGAATCGGAGGTGCAGCATGACTACAAACTCCAGCGAAGAAACTCGCGGATTCCGTAAGACTCGTGAAGGCATCGTAACTTCCGACAAGATGGAAAAAACTGTCGTTGTCGAAATCCAGAATCAGGTCAAGCACGGCATGTACTCAAAGGTTATGACTCGTACTCATAAGCTAAAAGCACATGATGAAAACAACAGCGCCGGCATCGGTGATCGCGTTCTCTTGATGGAAACTCGTCCGCTCTCCGCTACCAAGCGTTGGCGCGTCGTCGAGATCCTCGAGAAGGCTAAGTAGAGGGGCTGGCTGAATAAAAAATGATTCAACAAGAATCCCGACTTCGAGTCGCAGATAACACTGGCGCAAAGGAACTTCTTTGTATCCGTGTTCTCGGCGGTTCCTCACGTCGTTACGCCGGAATCGGCGACATCATTGTTTGCTCTGTTAAGGATGCAATTCCTGGCGGTCAAGTAAAGAAGGGTGAAGTCGTAAAGGCTGTCATCGTTCGTACCGTTAAGGAGAACCGTCGTCCTGATGGTTCATACATTAAGTTTGATGAGAACGCTGCTGTCATCCTCAAGGCTGATGGCGAACCACGCGGAACTCGTATCTTCGGACCAGTTGCTCGCGAACTTCGCGACAAGAAGTTCATGAAGATCATCTCGCTAGCTCCGGAGGTGCTCTAAAAAATGGCAAAGTTAGTAAAGATTAAGAAGGGCGATACCGTCCTTGTTATTGCCGGTAAAGATAAAGGCGTAACTGGAAAAGTTCTTGAAGTAGATAAGGGCGCATCACGCGTTCTTGTTGAAGGTGTTGCTCGCGTTAAGCGCCACACTCAAGAAACTACTAGTGAGCGCGGCGTCAAGGTTGGCGGAATTCTCACCGTTGAATCAGCAATTCACATCTCAAATGTGATGATTGTTGATGGCGATGGAACTGCTACTCGTACTGGATCTCGCAAAGATGAAGAGGGTAAGAATGTTCGCATCTCTCGCCGCTCTGGAAAGGACATCTAATCATGTCTACTGCAACCGCCCCACGCTTAAAGGCCCGTTACCAGGCTGAAATTAAGCCGGCGCTAAAGAGTAAGTTTGCTTACAAGAACGTAATGCAGATCCCGACCCTCACAAAGGTAATTGTGAATATGGGTGTTGGTGAAGCAGCTCGTGACTCTAAGTTAATTGAAGGCGCAATCCGCGATCTCACAACGATCACCGGACAAAAGCCACAAGTAACTAAGTCTCGTAAGTCAATCGCTCAATTTAAGTTGCGTGAAGGAATGCCAATCGGTGCTCACGTAACTCTTCGTAATGATCGGATGTGGGAGTTCACAGATCGCCTACTTTCAATCGCACTTCCTCGTATTCGCGACTTCCGCGGTCTATCGCCAAAGCAGTTCGATGGAAATGGAAACTACACCTTCGGTCTGACCGAGCAGGTTGTGTTCCCAGAAATCGAACAAGACAAGATTGACCGTACTCGCGGTATGGATATCACTTTCGTAACTACTGCCAAGAATGATGAAGAGGGTCGCGAATTACTTCGTGCACTCGGCTTCCCATTCAAGGAAAACTAAGAGAGGCGCGCCCACATGGCAAAGACATCACTAAAGGTTAAAGCTAGCCGCAAACCTAAATTCAAGGTTCGTGGTTACACCCGGTGCCAACGTTGCGGTCGTCCTCATGCGGTCTACCAAAAGTTTGGTATCTGCCGTATCTGTTTCCGTGAAATGGCACACCGTGGCGAACTTCCAGGCATTACAAAGGCGAGCTGGTAATCAGCGAGTTTTAAAAGATTTAAGGAAGTGACCAACTTGGTTACTTCTCCAGAACAACTACGTGAAAGGTCCTAACAAAAGTTAGGAAACCAGCTCGAGAAAGGCCAGAGGCCAAGAATGACAATGACAGATCCGATCGCGGACATGCTTGCTCGTCTGCGCAACGCGAACTCTGCCTATCATGAAGTGGTATCAATGCCATCTTCATCGGTAAAGGTTCGTATTGCTGAAATCCTTAAGCAAGAGGGTTTCATCGCAGGCTTCAAAGTAGATAATTCAGCAACAGGTTTTGGAAAGACGCTGACAATCGACCTCAAGTTCGGTGCAAACCGGGAGCGTTCAATCGCAGGTCTACGTCGCGTTTCCAAGCCAGGACTTCGCGTTTACGCAAAGTCGACTGCGCTTCCTAAGGTCCTTGGTGGCCTTGGCGTAGCAATCATTTCTACCTCGTCTGGTCTATTGACCGACAAGGCAGCGAACAAGCAAGGGGTAGGCGGAGAAGTTCTCGCCTACGTATGGTGATTTAGATGTCACGTATCGGTCGTAACCCAATCACCGTTCCATCTGGCGTTGAAGTATCAATCGCTGGCTCACTTGTAACTGTTAAGGGACCTAAGGGTTCACTTACACATCAAATCGCTGAACCAATTGCGATCTCGCAAGAAGGTACAACCCTAACTTTGACTCGTCCAGATGATGGTCGCGTTGCACGTTCACTTCATGGACTGTCACGTACCTTGGTTTCAAACCTAATCGAAGGCGTTGTAAACGGTTACTCGAAATCAATCACCATCGTCGGTGTTGGTTACCGTGTTGCTGAAAAGGGCAAGGGCTTGGAATTCCAACTTGGATACAGCCACCCAATCGATTTCCCAGCACCTGAAGGAATATCTTTCAAGGTTGAATCTCCAACTCGTTTCCATATTTCTGGAATCGATAAGCAACTTGTTGGAGAGACTGTTGCAAAGATTCAGAAGCTACGCAAATCTGATCCATATAAGGGCAAGGGATTGCACTTAGATGGTCAACGTATCCGCCGCAAGCAAGGAAAGACAGGTAAGAAGTAATGGCAATCGGTGTAAAAGTCGCTAAGGGGTCTGCTCAGAAAGCACGCGCCCGTCGTCACTTCCGTGTCCGTAAGAAAGTTACTGGCACTACTGCTCGTCCACGCCTTGTGGTCTCACGTTCTGCTCGACATCTCTTCGTTCAGATTGTTGATGATTCAATTGGTCAAACGATTGTTTCAGCCTCAACCATGGAAGATCACTTGCGTAAGGATTCCGCTAGCGACAAGAGTGCAAAGGCGCGCCACGTTGGCTCAGCAATTGCAGATCGCGCTAAGGAAAAAGGAATTACCTCGGTCGTCTTTGATCGCGGTGGAAATAAATACCATGGTCGCGTTGCTGCACTTGCAGAAGCTGCTCGCGCGGGCGGATTGGACTTCTAATGGCAACTACTCCTACTAGTACTTCAGATACCTCACGCGATCCTCGCGCTGGTGGTAAGGGCGCCGGCGGAGATCGCCGCGAGCGTCGTGGTCGCGATGGCGGTCCTGAAAAAGAGAAGTCTCCTTACACCGAACGCGTAGTTTTCATTAACCGCGTATCAAAGGTTGTAAAGGGTGGACGTCGTTTCTCTTTCACAGCACTTGTTGTTGTTGGCGACATGAATGGAACCGTTGGAATTGGTTACGGCAAGGCTAAGGAAGTTCCACAAGCCATTGCTAAGGCCGTTGAAGAAGCGAAGAAATCTTTCTTCAAAGTTCCACGCATTTATGGAACCATCCCACACCCAGTTCAAGGTGAAAAAGCTGCCGGCGTAGTTCTACTTCGTCCAGCATCACCAGGTACCGGAGTTATTGCTGGCGGTCCAGTACGTGCTGTATTGGAATGTGCCGGAATCACAGATATTTTGACCAAGTCACTTGGATCTAACAATCCAATCAACATGGTTCACGCAACGGTTGCAGCGCTACATGCTTTGGAATCTCCAACAGCAATCGCAGCACGCCGCGGCCTTCCACTTGAAGATGTCGCACCAGCAGCAATTGCTCGTGCCATGGCTGCACAGGTAGGTGCCTAATGCCTCGTTTAAAAGTTACCCAACTACGTTCAAAGGTCGGTGCTCGTCCAGAACACCGCGACACTTTGCGTTCACTAGGTCTAAAAAGAATCGGTGATGTAGTGGTGAAGGAAGATCGTCCAGAAATTCGTGGAATGGTCGTCGCTGTTCGCCACCTCGTCAAACTTGAGGAGGTTGAATAACAATGGTGCTAAAAGTTCATCATCTACGTCCAGCTCCAGGAGCAAAGAAGTCACGTACTCGTAAGGGTCGCGGTGAAGCTTCAAAGGGTAAGACTGCAGGTCGCGGTGGCAAGGGAACACGTGCTCGTAACACTGTTCGCGCCGGCTTTGAAGGCGGTCAGCTTCCACTAGTTATGCGTCTTCCTAAACTCCGTGGTTTCAAAAACCCAGAGCGCACGGAATATCAGCCAGTTAATGTTTCAACGATCAATGCACTTTATCCAAAGGGTGGCAATGTCACTGTCGCGGATCTAATTGCAAAGGGCGCAGTTCGTGATGGCTACCCAATCAAGGTTCTCGGTAACGGTGAAATTTCAGTAAAAGTAACTGTTGAAGCCCACGCATTTTCATCATCAGCATCTGAAAAGATTTCTGCTGCTGGCGGATCTGCCAAGAAGCTCTAACTCTTAACTAGTTCTAGAAGGAGAAAGTCATGCTCTCAGCATTTGGTAAGGCGTTTAAGACTCCAGATCTGCGTAAAAAGATTTTCTTCACTCTTGCAATTATGGGGCTCTTCCGTTTTGGTTCAATTGTTCCAACACCAGGAGTTTCATACACCAACGTTCAAACTTGTTTAAAGCAAGCGAACTCTGGTGGCCTATTCGGATTGATTAACCTCTTCTCCGGTGGCGCACTTCTACAACTTTCAGTTTTTGCGCTGGGAATCATGCCTTACATCACCAGCTCAATCATTATTCAACTTCTAACTGTGGTAATCCCACGTTTTGAAGCATTGAAAAATGAAGGACAATCTGGAACTTCAAAGCTCACCCAGTACACCCGTTACTTAACAATCGGTCTTTCAATTCTGCAATCAACTGGCCTAATCGCAGTTGCTCGGACACCAGGACGTCTGTTTAGCGGTTGTTCTTATCCAATTATTCCGGATGCTACTTGGCCAAGAATTTTGACCATGGTATTCGTCATGACTGCCGGAACATCTGTAATCATGTGGCTCGGTGAATTGATAACTGATCGCGGTGTCGGTAACGGTATGTCAATCTTGATCTTCACATCTATCGCAGCACGTTTCCCAACTCAGCTCTGGTCAATCAAACTACAAAAGGGCCTCTTTGCATTCCTATTCGTGACTGCCGTTGGAATCCTGGTTGTTGCTGGCGTGGTCTTCGTTGAGCAAGCCCAGCGACGTATTCCAGTTCAATACGCCAAGCGCCAAGTTGGTCGCCAAGAGTACGGCGGCACATCAACATATATTCCAATCAAGGTAAACCAAGCAGGCGTTATCCCAGTTATTTTCGCATCCTCACTTCTCTACATTCCATCTTTGATCGTTAACTTCTCTGGAAGTTCTTCAAAGTGGGCGGTCTGGATTCAGCAGAATCTTGTAAAGGGCGATCACCCTATTTATATCTTCTCTTATGCGGCGTTAATTATTTTCTTTACCTACTTCTATGTTGCAATTACTTTCAACCCAGATGAAGTAGCAGAGAATATGAAGAAGTACGGCGGATTCATTCCAGGCATTCGTGCCGGTCGGCCAACTGCGGAATATCTCCAATATGTTCTTTCGCGTATCACAGCACCAGGTGCGATCTACCTGGCCTTGATCGCCGTTATTCCAATCGCTGCTTTGATTTTGTTCAATGCTTCTTCTAACTTCCCATTCGGTGGAACTGCTATTTTGATCGTCGTTGGTGTTGGTCTTGATACTGCAAAGCAGATCGAATCCCAGTTACAACAACGTTCATATGAGGGATTCCTGAAGTAATGCGCTTAATCCTGGTAGGTCCACCAGGTGCGGGTAAAGGTACGCAAGCGTTGCACCTCGCATCGCACTTTGGCATTCCACACATTTCAACTGGTGACATTTTTCGCCTAAACATTAAAGGTGAAACCGATCTCGGCAAACTTGCGAAGTCATACATGGATGCCGGAAACCTGGTACCAGATTCGGTGACAAATGAAATGGTTGCGGATCGCCTGACTCATGATGATGCCCAGAGCGGATTTCTCCTCGATGGCTATCCAAGAAATGTTGGCCAAGCAGATTTCCTAAAGGAAGCGCTCGTAAAAGCCGACACAACACTAGATGCTGTTCTTGAATTTGCACTTGCTAATGAAGAAATTATTAAGCGCCTCTCGGGCCGGCGCACTTGCCGTGGTTGTGGCGGTGTTTCCCACGTAATATTTAACGCACCAAAAACTGCTGGCATCTGCGATCTCTGCCAAGGCGAGCTCTATCAGCGCGAAGACGATAAAGAAGAAGTCATCGCCCACCGCCTCGATGTATACAGTGAACAGACAGCACCAATTATTGATTACTATCGTAAGACTGGGTTGCTTAAGACGATCTCAGCTATCGGTGAAGTTAATGAAATCGCCGATCGCGCGATCGCAGCCTTAAAGTAGATCAAACATGGCAATACAAATAAAGACCCTCGATCAACTCAAGTTAATGCGCCGGGCTGGTCTCGTTGTCGCCGAAACCTTAGATTTAATTCGGGTCGCAATAAAACCAGGTGTAACGACTAATCAACTCAATCAAATCGCAGTAGAGAATCTAGCGAAGAATAAGGCCAAGCCTAATTTCTTGAATTATCACGGTTATCCTGCAGTCATATGTGCGTCAGTAAATGACGAGATTGTTCATGGAATTCCAAATGATCGTCCGATTGCTGATGGCGATGTAGTTTCAATAGATTTTGGTGCAATAGTCGAGGGCTGGCACGGAGATTCCGCCTTCTCGATTATTGCTGGGACCATTGATCCAGAAGATCAGAAATTATTGGATACCTGTGAGGCATCTATGTGGGCAGGCATTGCCGCTGGCAAAGTGGGTGGAAAGTTAACTGATATTTCTTACGCTATCGAAAAACTTATTCACGAGCAGGGCCACTATGGAATATTGCGTGAATATGGTGGCCATGGAATTGGCACCGAGATGCACCAAGAGCCACACGTTCTTAACTTTGGCGCCGCCGGCATGGGACCAGAACTAAAAATCGGCATGGCACTTGCTATCGAACCAATGATTACTCGGGGGAGCGCTAAGACCAAAGTTCTTAGCGATGACTGGACTGTTGTGTCCCAAGATGGTTCTCGCGGTGCACACTTTGAACATTCCTTTGCATTTGCACCAGATGGCAAGCCATTTGTCTTAACTGCAATTGATGGTGGAAAAAGCGAGCTAGCGGCATTTGGCGTGGAGATCTCAAACCTTATTTAACGCAGACTCCATCTATATACACATTGCAAATTTGTACCGCGCTATTTTCAAATGGGTTTTTATCTAAGACTACAAAGTTTGCTCGCATCCCGACTTCTAACTTTCCAATTTCATTCTCGCGGAAATTTTGGTAGGCCACCTCGCTTGTGAAACTTTGCAGCGATTCGGCAATAGTTATTCCTTGTTCTGGTGACCAGGCTGGGCCGCGATCTTCTGGTGAAATTTTGCGAGAAACTGGAACAAATAGCGCCTCGATTGGATCCGCACTGGTAACTGGCCAATCACTTCCGAATGCAATTCGCGCGCCCGAATCTAAAACATCGCGCAGTTGATATTGGGAGCTGTTTCGCGATTCACCAATACGAGGCAGGATCAACTCTTTGTTCATGGGATCGAGGTAAGTCCAGAGTGGTTGGAAGTTTGCAATCACTCCCAACTTCGCAAAGCGAGGTAGATCAGCTTTTGAAATAAGTTGGGCATGCACAATTGTCGGGCGACGATCCCACGTTGGGTTGGCCTTTGCCATCGCTTCTATTGCATCGAGTGATTGCCGCACTGCAGCATCACCAATCGCATGGATATGAACTTGAAATTTCAGTGAATCAAAATGGGTTAGTGCTTCGAGTAAGTTTTTATCATCCCAGATCTTTAAGCCGGATGTTGTTGGGTCATCTAGATATGGTTCAAGCAGAGCTGCGGTTCCACTTGATAGCGCACCATCAGTTAAGAACTTGATTGTTTTTGCTGCAAGTTTCGGGCTATTTAGGGTCTCAACTTGGCTCCGAATATTTTGGAAGTAGGGGCTTTGTTCTTGCCATAATTTTGGATCTGCAAGTTGCATTAAATTCATATCGATAGTCAGAACGCCGGTCTTTGCCGCTTCTATGTAAGCCTCACCCATTGGTGCTTCCACCCAACATTCAGTTGCATTGGTTACGCCAAATTTTAGGTATTGCTCACAAGCATAATTAATTGCTTGCAGATCTGACTGAACTGTGTGGGCTGGTGCCTTATCTAGAACTAAGGAGATTGCGCTTGGTTCGCGCAAAGTTCCTTTTGGCGAGCCATCGTTTGTGCGCGCAATAGTTCCGCCTGCTGGATCCTTGGTCGCACTTGTAATTCCAGCAGCTTCAAGTGCTTTCGAGTTCACCCAAATTGTGTGGTGATCTACTGCGTGCAGGACTACTGGGCGATCACTTACATATTCATCGAGCCAACTCGCTAGGAAATCCCCACCATCAATTAGCGCTGCTTCATACGCCCCACCAATAATCCAAGTTTCGGTTGGGTTGGTATCGGCGTATTTTTTAACTTCTTGCAGAATAAGTTTTAAATCTTTCATTCCAGTTATCTTTGGGCCACGTGCTTCACGGCCAGCAATAATCGGATGTGCATGCCCATCGCCAAAACCAGGCATTAAGAAGCCACCAGCAAGATCGATTACTTCATCTGACTCTGCGGTTAGGGCGCCGGGCCCAATCGCGCTGATCCGGCCGTCCTCAACCAGGACCCCTTCAAAGAGTTCGCGCCCAGCGCTCCAGGCCAGCCCACCCTTAAAAATCTGCTTCATTGGGCCACTGTAATCGCCCATTTATCCCACATTTTCCGAGGGAAGGGGAGTATAAGAAGCCGATTTCTCCTTTTCGGGGGCTCGCCTTAGACTAACCCTCTGTCCAGAAATGGTCGGATCTGCCATCAGGCGGAAAGTTAAATAACCCGAAATAGAGATGTAGGTACTGCTTGGCTAAGAAAGACGGCGCAATCGAAATCGAAGGCACCGTTTCCGAAGCACTACCGAATGCAATGTTTCGAGTTACGTTAACAAATGGACACCTAGTACTTGCACACATCAGCGGAAAGATGCGACAGAACTACATTCGCATTTTGCCCGAAGATCGTGTGATTGTAGAACTAAGTCCTTACGATCTCACAAGAGGTCGAATTATCTATCGTTACAAGTAAGAGGAGTTATCGTGAAGGTTAAGCCAAGCGTGAAGAAGATTTGCGACAAGTGCAAAGTCATTCGTCGTAATGGTCGCGTTATGGTTATTTGCGACAATCTTCGTCACAAGCAACGCCAGGGATAATAAAAAAAAGAACGCGTGATGCGACTGAGTTAATAGCTCAGACCCTCGGACCGAAAGGCTGAGGCCAAGATACATATCTTGGGTGCATTGCGGAGGACCTTTCGGATATAGAAATAGGTACTGATATGGCACGTCTTGTTGGTGTCGATCTTCCTCGCGAAAAGCGAGTTGAGATTGCACTCACTTACATTTTCGGAATCGGATTAACCCGTTCGCATGCAATTCTGAGTGCAACTGGTGTTAGCCCAGATGTCCGCGTCAAAGATCTTCAAGAGCCAGAATTGGCAAAGCTTCGTGAATTCATCGAAGCAAATTACAAAATCGAAGGTGACCTTCGTCGTGAAGTAGCAGGAGATATTCGCCGCAAGGTTGAAATCCAGAGCTACCAAGGTATTCGCCACCGCAAGGGACTTCCTGTACGTGGACAACGCACACATACAAATGCGCGTACACGTAAGGGCCCTCGTAAGGCAATCGCTGGAAAGAAGAAGGAGACCAAGTAATGGCTGCTGCTAAAACTAAGACTGCTGCTGCAACTAAGGGCAAAGTCAAGATGCGCAAGAAAGAGAAGAAGAACGTTGCAGTTGGTCAGGCTTACATCAAGTCAACCTTCAACAACACAATCATCTCTATTACTGATCCTTCCGGCGCCGTTATTTCCTGGTCATCAGCTGGCCAAGTTGGATTTAAGGGTTCTCGTAAATCAACACCATTCGCCGCACAAATGGCTGCCGAAGCTGCTGCTCGTCGCGCGCAAGAACATGGTCTAAAGAAAGTAGATGTTTTCGTTAAGGGTCCAGGATCCGGTCGCGAAACTGCAATTCGTTCATTACAGGCTGCCGGCCTAGAAGTTGGAGCCATCTCTGATGTAACTCCAGCCCCACACAATGGCTGCCGTCCAACCAAACCACGTCGAGTTTAAGGAAAGGAAGAGAATAAATGGCTCGTTATACCGGAGCAGATTGCAAGCGTTGCCGTCGCGAGAAAGTAAAGCTCTTTCTTAAGGGCTCGAAGTGCGATGGACCAAAGTGTCCGATCGAATCTCGTCCATATCCACCAGGACAGCATGGCCGCGGCCGTGCCAAAGAGTCTGAATACCTAGGTCAGTTGCGCGAGAAGCAAAAGTGCGCACGTATCTATGGTGTTCTAGAGAAGCAGTTCCGTGGATATTACGAAGAGGCCAACCGTCTTCAAGGTAAGACTGGTGACAACCTACTTATCATTCTAGAAACTCGTCTAGATAACGTCGTCTTCCGCGCTGGCTTTGCAAAGAGCCGCGATATGGCCCGTCAACTAGTTCGCCACGGTCACTTCCTTGTTAACGGCAAGAAGGTAAACATTCCTTCATTCCGCGTAACTCCAATGGATGTTATCGATCTAGTACCAAGTTCACACGATCTCACACCATTCATCGTCGCAAGCGCTGAATTGGGCGAGAAGGCAGTTCCTGCCTGGATGGAAGTTGTTGGCTCAAAGTTACGTATTTTGGTCCACGCACTTCCAACTCGTACCGTGATTGATACTCAGGTTCAAGAACAACTTATCGTCGAGCTTTACAGCAAGTAATAAAACTTAAAAAACAACCCGGCGAGATCAAATAGTGGATCTCCCAGAGCTACGGAGGAAATAAGTGCTAATAGCACAACGCCCCATCCTCACTGAGGAAGTAGAAAACGAATACCGCTCACGGTTCATCATCGAACCGTTAGAACCAGGTTTCGGTTATACCCTCGGAAATTCATTACGTCGTACCTTGCTTTCTTCGATTCCTGGCGCTGCGGTGACCAGTATTCGTGTGAATGGTGCACTTCATGAATTCGCAACAATTGATGGCGTCAAGGAAGATCTCACCGAGATTGTTCTTAACATCAAGAATCTCGTTCTCTCTTCAGATAACGATGAGCCATCACTTCTTTATATTCGCAAGTCTGGTGAAGGTGTCGTAACCGGCGCTGATATCACCGCACCTGCCGGCGTTGCCGTTCACAACCAAGATCTACACATCGCAACGCTTAACGCAAAGGCCAATCTAGAGATTGAACTTACCGTTGAGCGCGGTCGCGGCTACGTAACTGCGGTTCAGAACAAGGCTGCCGGTGGCGAAATTGGTCGCATCCCTGTCGATTCAATCTACTCACCAGTGCTTCGCGTTACCTACAAGGTAGAAGCAACTCGTGTTGAGCAGCGCACCGACTTCGATCGACTAATTGTCGATGTTGAGACCAAGCGTTCAATGAAGCCGGGCGATGCAATGGCATCAGCCGGAAAAACTTTGGTTGAGCTATTCGGTCTTGCTCGCGAACTAAATGTTGATGCAGAAGGTGTCGAAATGGGACCTTCCATCCAAGATGCTGCACTAGCTGCTGATCTTGCGCTTCCAATCGAAGATCTTGATCTAACAGTTCGTTCATACAACTGCCTAAAGCGCGAAGGAATTCACACTGTAGGCGAACTAGTTGGACGTTCTGAAGCAGATCTAATGGATATTCGTAATTTTGGTTCAAAGTCAATCGATGAAGTTAAAGCGAAACTTCATGGAATGGGTCTCCAACTTAAGGACAGCCCAATCGGATTTGATCCAACAAAGCACGCTAACTACGGAACTAACGTCGACGATGATCTCGTCGATGCCGAATAATCAAGAGTAAGTCAGGAGAAAATCATGCCACGTCCAAGTAGAGGTCCTCGTCTAGGTAGCGGTCCTTCTCACGAAAGGCTGTTGCTAGGTACTCTGGCTGAACAACTTTTCGAACACGGAAAGATTACGACAACAGAGACCAAGGCCAAGCGCCTTCGTCCGCTTGCAGAAAAGTTAATCACTGCTGCAAAGGTTGGCGATCTTCCAGCTCGTCGTCGCGTTATGGAGACCATCCAAAACAAGAGCGTTGTGCACTCACTTTTCACAGAGATTGCACCAAGCTTTGCGACCCGCGATGGGGGATACACGCGTATCACCAAAGTTGGTCCACGTAATGGTGACAATGCTCCAATGGCGGTAATTGAACTCGTTAAGTAATTAGCTGTACTGATTTAAAATGTCAGAGCCCACTCTCTTAGTTGCGAGTGGGTTTTGTCGTTTAAGAATTGATTTAGCTTACGACGGTACCAACTATGCCGGCTGGGCGCCCCAGCCCGATCACGACACTATCGAAGGCGAGTTAACAAAAGCGCTTTCTAAGCTTGCAGGAATTACCGTTGAAATAGTTGTTGCGGGTCGCACCGATGCTGGCGTGCATGCCAGCGCCCAAGTAATACATGTCGATGTTCCCGTCATGGCGGAAGATATTCCTAATTGGGCTTTTCGACTTAATCGAATCCTAAATCCAGATATTCGTATTTTGAAAGTTGCAATAGCAGCCGATGATTTTCATGCTCGTTTTTCAGCTACCGAGCGGCAATATCGTTATCGGATTACCGATGATAATCAGGTAGTTCTTCCACTCCATCGATTTAATACAGTCTCCTGGTATCGCAAATTGGATGAAAAATTAATGAATGAGGCGAGCGCGCTAATGCTGGGAGAACATGATTTCGCCGCATTTTGTAAGTTTCGCGAGGACCAAAAGACTGTTCGCACTTTGAAGCGCTTTGAATGGCACCGAGATTCAACTGGATTACTGATCGCAGATGTGGCAGCAAATGCCTTCTGTTATTCGATGGTACGAAATTTGGTGGGCGCCGCTGTCGCTGTTGGCGAAGGGCGATCGAGCAAAGAGTGGATGGTCGGCATCTTGGAGAACAAAGAGCGGGTCTCAGATTCCTACGTCTTTCCAGGCAATGGATTGACCCTGGAAAAGGTCATATATCCCGCCTAAAAGTGAGCCAATTTGGCCAATTTGGCCATTTTGACCCTGCCAGAGATGGCGGGTAATCTAGCCCTCTACTCAAATGGCGGACTAGCCATCGAGTTAAACCGAATCAAATAGCTAGAAAGAGAGATACCTCGTGCGTACTTTTACACCAAAAGCTGGTGACGTCACTCGTAAGTGGCATGTCATCGATGCGGAAGGCGTTGTGCTTGGTCGTCTCGCTAGCCATGCTGCCGTTCTACTTCGCGGCAAGCACAAGACAACATTCGCGCCACATATCGATATGGGCGACTTTGTAATTGTTATTAACGCAGAGAAGATCGTTCTTACCGGACAAAAGTCTGGCCAGAAATATGCACATCACCACTCTGGTTATCCAGGCGGTATGACATCAATCGTTTATGCAGATCTGATTAACCAAGATCCAACTCGCATTATCGAAAAGGCAATTCTTGGCATGATTCCTAAGAATAAGTTGGGCCGCGTTGTTGGTTCAAAGCTAAAGGTTTATGCAGGAGCAGAACATCCACACGCTGCACAGAACCCAACTCCATTCGTGTTCAACCAAGTTTCCCAGATAATTAAGAAGTAACAGGAGCCCAAATGTCTGATTTTGATACCGTTATTGATTCTGCAATTGATGACTTGGATGAAGTTCCAACTTCGTACTCATCAAGCACTCCAGGCGCCGCAACTAACCGCAAGGGCATCACTGCTCCTGGTGGTGGAACTGGTCGCCGCAAGGAAGCAGTTGCACGAGTTCGCCTAGTACCTGGTTCAGGTAAGTGGGTTGTTAACGGCAAGGCGCTTGAAGTTTATTTCCCAAACAAAGTTCACCAACAACTAGTCTCTGAACCATTCCGCACAGTTGGTGCTGAAGGTTCATTCGATGTTTTCGCTCGTATCAATGGCGGCGGAACATCTGGACAAGCTGGTGCACTACGTCTTGGTGTAGCACGCGCGCTAAATGAAATTGATCGTGATGCTAATCGCCCAGCACTTAAGAAGGCTGGCTTCCTTGCTCGTGACGCACGCGTTATCGAACGTAAGAAGTACGGTCTGAAGAAGGCTCGTAAGCGCTCGCAATACAGCAAGCGTTAATTCTTCTTATCGATTCGCTAATTTAAACATGGCCCTCTTTGGCACCGATGGTGTTAGAGGTTTAGCCAATGACACACTCACAGCAGAACTTGCACTTGATTTAGCCGTTGCGGCTGCGCATATACTCGCTGAAGTTGGCGCATTCAATCATGAAAATAATGAGCGCCCGCGAGCAATTGTTGGACAAGATTCCAGAGCGTCCGGTGAATTCCTAGAAGCCGCAGTTATCTCTGGGCTTGCAAGTGCTGGCGTAGATGTATACCGAGTTGGTGTGTTACCTACTCCTGCAATCGCTCATCTGGTAGCTGCCACTGGCGCAGACCTGGGCGTAATGATTAGCGCATCACATAATCCAATGCCAGATAATGGAATTAAGTTCTTTGCAAAAGGTGGCGGCAAGTTAGATGACAAGCTAGAGGCTGCCATTGAAGCCCGATTAAATGAGCCGTGGCAACGCCCAACCGGGCTTGGTGTTGGCCGAGTTCACTTTGATGAAACAGCAAAAGAGCGTTACCTAGCGCACCTACTTTCAACGCTAAAAATTGAACTGAAGGGGCTAAAGATTGTTGTTGATTGCGCTAATGGCGCTGCTTCGACTGTTGCGTCAGAGGTTTATAAACGAGCCGGCGCCGAAGTTATTGCAATTTCTGCGAGCCCAACAGGTTGGAATATCAACGAAAATTGTGGCTCTACACATATGGAAAATTTGATTGCAGCAGTCAAATCAAATGGCGCAGACCTAGGAATAGCTCATGATGGCGATGCTGATCGCTGCTTAGCAGTGGATGCAAATGGCGAAGTGATTGATGGCGATTTTATTATGGCAATTTTGGCAGCTGATTGGAAAGTCCCAACGGTTGTCGGAACTGTTATGTCTAACCTGGGATTCATCAAGGCTATGGGCGAGCTTGGAATTAAAGTTGAGAAGACCGCGGTTGGCGATCGTTACGTTTTAGAGAATATGTTGGCCAATGATCACATCCTTGGTGGAGAACAATCTGGCCACATCATTATGCGCGACTTTGCAAATACGGGAGATGGCGTACTAACTGCGCTACAACTAATGGCAACTATGGCCAAGACGGGCAAATCACTGACCGAGCTTGCTGGAGTTATGCAACGCTTTCCGCAAGTTCTCATAAATGTTGATCAAGTTGATAAATCAAAATTGACTAGTGCGACAAAGTTAACGGCTGCGGTAAAAGAACATGAGGCATCTCTAGGTGATAGTGGTCGGATTTTAATAAGAGCTTCCGGTACCGAGTCACTTGTGCGCGTGATGGTGGAAGCACAAAGCCTGGATACTGCGGAGGCGATCGCGCAAGCACTAGCTTCAATAGTAAGATCAGAACTCAAGTAGCGCTTTCCAAAATTATCTAAGGAGCCTTGATCCATGTGTGGCATCGTTGGTTACACCGGAAAGGCACTTGCGCTAACGCCAGTATTAGAAGGCCTGCGTCGCCTGGAATATCGCGGATATGACTCTGCTGGAATCGCACTAACACTGGGCATCGGTGAAAAACTTTGGATTGAAAAACGTGCCGGCAAACTTGGAAACTTAGAGGAGATTCTTGGTAGCTCTATTCCAAAATCCCATAGCGGAATTGGCCACACCAGATGGGCAACACATGGTGGTCCAACCGATAGCAACGCCCATCCACATTTAGACAACGAAGGAAAACTTGCCGTTATTCATAATGGAATTATCGAAAACTATGTTGAACTTCGGGCTGATCTAGAAAAGCGCGGACATACCTTTAAATCAGAGACTGATACGGAATCGGTGGCACACCTATTGAGTGATGCCCGCAAAGCACACAATGGTGATCTGGCGGCTGCGATGCGCGAAGTTTGCGCAGAATTACGTGGCTCATTTACTTTGTTAGCAATACATTCTGATGAACCAGGACGGATTATTGGAGCACGACGCAATTCACCATTAGTTGTTGGTGTTGGCGATGGCGAAAACTTCTTAGCATCGGATGTTTCAGCATTTATATCGCACACAAAACGAGCGCTTGAACTAGGTCAAGATGAGATTGCTGATATTACTGCGACCGAAATTATCATTACGAATTTGGCTGGCAAAGTACTGCCACATAATGAATATGAAATCTCCTGGGATGCCAGCGCCGCAGAGCGTGGTGGCTTTGAACATTTCATGCTTAAAGAGATCTTTGAACAACCCAAGGCAATCGCGGATACTTTGCTTGGGCGGGTAAGCGCGCTTGATGAGAGTGTCACTAAAGGAATTGATTTAGTTGGCATCGATAAAGTTGTAATCATCGCTTGTGGAACCGCATTCCATGCTGGGCTTGTTGGAAAGTATGCCATCGAGAAGTGGGCAAATATTTCAGTTGATGTGGAGATGGCATCTGAATATCGCTACCGGGAACCTAGCGTTGATAGCAAAACTTTATTGATACCGATCTCGCAATCTGGTGAAACTATGGACACACTTATGGCGATGCGTTATGCCAAGGAGCGGGGCGCCCGAGTATTTGCTGTCTGCAATACAAATGGTTCGACTATTCCACGAGAATCTGATGCTGTTCTCTACACACATGCTGGGCCAGAGATAGCGGTTGCCTCAACCAAAGCTTTCGAAACCCAATTAATCGCCATGTATTTGATCGGCCTTCACTTAGGACGAGTGCGTGGAACTATCGATGCTGCGCTTGCTAATGAGATTGAGAGCGAGCTTGCACAGCTTCCCGCAAAGGTTGAACAAGTACTGGAAACCGTAGAACCGCTACGTGCCTTAACGCGTGAATTTAAGGACGTAACTTCAATGTTATTTCTTGGCCGCCATGTTGGCTTTCCTACGGCGCTGGAAGGTGCCTTAAAGTTAAAGGAATTGGCCTATATGCATGCGGAAGGTTTTGCTGGCGGCGAGTTAAAGCATGGCCCAATTGCACTTATTGAAAAGGGAACTCCAGTCGTTGCAATTATGCCTGCCGAGAATTCTTTACTAGCTGAAAAGATGGCTTCAAATATTCAAGAAGTAAAGGCTCGCGGCGCAGTGGTAATTGCTATCGCAGATTCAACTTTTGCGGCTGCTGATCATTTAATTCGTATCCCAAAAACACACGAATTCCTACAGCCCGTACTTGCAGTCGTTCCACTACAAGTTATTGCTTATGAGATGGCAGTAGCACGTGGCAACGATGTAGACCAACCCCGAAATCTTGCAAAATCTGTGACAGTTGAGTGAGATGAAGACCGAACTAGAGAAATTGCGTCGCACCGAGATGTTTCATGCGCTTCGCGTCTCTGGGTTATTTTTCTTAGGATTTCTCATAGTTACCGAACAAGTTTTAACTCGTGGTTGGATCTATCGAATCGACCATAATATTGAAGGGCTAAAACATCCAACCTTGCGCGGTATGGCGAGCCACGCCCTTTTGGCAATGGATGATCTTGGACTTCGTTGGTTTACTGCGACCGTTCTCTTGGTTAGCGCGGCAGTTATTGGTTGGCGATTTAAGTCATTCCGCCCATTTAATCTTTCGGTGTTGGCGCTACTTGCACTAAATGGTGTGGTTGGAATTTCTAAGTTGGTAATTGGAAGAACGAAACCCAGACTTTACGTTGATGCACTTCATGCAAACGGAATGTCCTACCCAAGCGGCCATGCATCGAATGCGGTGATTTCCTGGGGACTACTTGCATATTTAATTTATCGTTACACAAATCGAGCACCATTTAATGGAATTCGACTCTATCCCTTGGTTGGCCTAATCACGCTAACGGTTTGTACAGTTTCACTAATTCGCAAAACACATTGGTTCTCTGATTTAGTTGGCGGCGTCTTTATCGGCGGCGCATTACTTGTCGCAATAATTGCATTCGACCGTTTTATCCCATCTGATAAGCAGCCCTCGTGATGGCCGCAATTACTGGCATCGGAATTGATGTAGTTGATATCGAGAGATTTAAGCAATCACTTGAGCGCACGCCCGGGTTATTAAATAGAGTTTTTACGCAAGGGGAGAGCAAATTAAAGATTTCTTCGTTAGCTGCGAGATTTGCTGCAAAGGAGGCGCTCGCCAAGGCGCTTAACGCTAAATCTGAATTTAGTTGGCAAGAAGCGGAAATTCTAAGTGAAGCTAGTGGCAAGCCTTACTTTGAATTTACTGGGGCCATGAAAGTACGGCTTACTGGACACACCGTTCACCTCACGCTCTCCCATGATGCTGGAATTGCATCAGCCATGGTGATTGTTGAAC
>Ga0209499_1000221_pt1 | contig 42590 bp, 28 predicted proteins | sample C_130208_EF_Meta_FD_187306 | JGI IMG/M metagenome (GOLD analysis project Ga0209499, IMG submission 187306) | Freshwater microbial communities from Lake Croche, Canada to study carbon cycling - C_130208_EF_MetaG (SPAdes) (version 2) | ecosystem: Environmental > Aquatic > Freshwater > Lake... | reverse complement strand
CAAAACAGGTATTCCGTATTTGTCAACCGTATTAGGATCTATTTCACAGTAATTGTCTTCACGTGGGACAGGCTCTCCCCGGCCTGCAAAACTGATATAAGAACCATAATAACGGCGATAATCTTCTTTTAAAGTCGCACCGTATCCTCCGGCAGCTTTGCGAAGCCCATCTCTCGTATAGTTTTCTTTGCCATTTAATCCTTCAATTCCCCAGCCAAAACCGTAACTCGGCATGCCCATTCCACCCCCATACTCAATGTGGTATCCACGAGGGAAATCTAATTTTTTATTATCACCCCACCAAGGCGTATACACGTGTAATCCACCCACTCCATCTTCATTGTACACCTTTCGGTCGAATAATTTAGGAATGATCGCGGAACGTGAAGCACCCGTCGAGTCGTTGATGTATTTACCCACCACCCCGCTTGAATTTGCAATTCCATTCGGGAAACGAGAACTTTTTGAATTTAATAATAATCGGGCCGTTTCACCTGCAGAAGCGGCTAACATCACGATTTTTCCTCTTACGGAATATTCTTGTAAAGTTCCTGTGTGCACATAAGAAACGCCAGTTGCTAAACCTGTTGCCGCATCGGTCATTACTTCTCTCGCCATTGCAAATGGCAACAAGGTTAAATTTCCAGTGGCCATGGCTGGCTTTACCAACACCGATGACGAAGAAAAGTCAGCATAAGCTGAACATCCACGATTACATTGTGCACAGTAAAAACATGCCCCACGCTCACTATTGATTGATTTAGTTAGGATTGATAGACGAGAAGGGTAGGTAGGAATTCCCAAAGCCTTGTTGGCCTTCTTAATCATCAATTCATGTAAACGAGGTTTAGGTGGAGGCAAGAAAAATCCATCTGGATCATTTCTAAGTCCTTCATTGGTTCCAAAAACCCCTAACATTTTATCTATTTTATCATAAAATGGCTTCATGTCGTCGTAGCCAATCGGCCAGTCATCTCCTAAACCATCGATGCTTTTTCTTTTAAAATCATCTGGGCCAAAACGCAAGGAAATACGTCCCCAGTGGTTGGTTCTTCCTCCCACCATACGTGCACGAAACCAGTCGAATTTAGTGCCGTTTTTACGGGTGTAAGGTTCTCCGTCGATTTCCCAACCGCCATAAGCAGCATCAAAATCGCCAAAGGCTCTAGTCGTTCCAGTTCCTCTGCGAGGAGATTCATAAGGCCATTTTAATTGCGTGATGTTCTTGGGGTCAGCGGGATCAAAGGGTTGGCCTGCTTCTAATACACAAACTTTAGCGCCAGCCTTCGTTAATGTATGTGCAGCCATTCCTCCTCCTGCTCCTGAACCCACAATGACAACATCAAAAACCTCTTGTTGTGATTGAATGTAAATTGAATTATTGATCATTATTTTTCTATAGATTTAAAGAATGGTAAAAGTATAAAATTTGAGTTATTTTTGCTTTCATTACCCCAAGATATTTTGGCTAAAAATACAAAAAATGGGGAGGAACCTTTGAAAAAAGGGGAAACTCCTTTGTCCCGACAGTTTAATCAGATCAAGGCTAAATATCCTGGAGCAATTTTATTGTTTCGGGTAGGTGATTTCTATGAAACTTTTGGAGAAGATGCAGTGAAAGCGTCTAAGATTTTGGGGATCGTTTTGACGCGCCGAAATAATGGAAACGCAGATGATCATTTGGCTGGTTTTCCACATCATTCCTTAGATACGTATTTACCTAAATTAGTTCGTGCAGGCCAGCGCGTTGCGATTTGTGACCAATTGGAGGATCCGGCTACAGCGAAAGGAATTGTGAAAAGGGGGGTGACGGAATTAGTGACTCCGGGGGTTTCTTTTAATGACCAAGTGCTTGATCATAAGCGGAATAATTATGTGGCGGCTTTGTCCTATTCGGAGAAAGAGTCTTTGTTTGGCCTCGCTTTTTTAGATATTTCGACGGGTGAATTTATGTGTTCTCAGGGGCCTTTGGCCTATATTCAGAAGATGGTACAAAGTTTCATGCCTTCTGAAATTTTATACCCTAAAAAATACCGAGCGCTATATTTAGAAAATTTTGGAGACGCCTTCCATTCATTTACCTTGGAAGAATGGATTTTTACGCATGAATTTGCCTATCCATTAATGACCCAACATTTTAAGACTCAAAATTTAAAAGGTTTTGGGATTGAAGATATGCCGTTGGGCGTGATTGCCGCTGGGGTGATTTTACATTATTTGGCGGAGACGGAGCATAATCAAGTGGGTCATATATCGACGATCCAACGAATTGAGGAAGATAAATATGTGTGGCTCGACCGATTTACCATTCGAAATTTGGAGTTAATTCATTCGGTTCAGGAGGGTGGTGTGCCATTGATTCAGTTGATGGATCAAACGCTCACTCCTATGGGCGCTCGCTTGTTGAGAAAGTGGATGGTCCTGCCTTTAAAAGAGTTGAAGGCCATAAATGAACGCCAAGAGGGGGTCGCTGGGCTTATTTCATCTGCTGATTTATTGGATTCTTTAGTTCATTTATTGAAGCCTGTGGGGGATTTGGAACGTTTGATTTCCAAAGTGGCCGCCACACGGGTGAATCCTCGGGAGTTGTTGCAATTGAAACGGGCGCTCCAACAAATCCCCGAGATCAAGGAGTTGCTTGCTAATCAATCTTCTGCTTATTTGGCTAAATGGGCGGATCAATTAAATCCCTGCCTTAAATTGGTTCAAAAAATAGACGAGGCTTTGCGGGAAGATGCACCTATGTTGATTCATCAGGGGGGAATCATAAAAACAGGTTTTTTGCCGGAGCTCGATGAATTACATTTATTGGCTTCAAATGGCAAGGAATATTTAGCTTCCATACAGAAGCGTGAAATTGAACGTACGGGTATCAGTTCCTTGAAAATTTCGTATAATCGGGTTTTTGGGTATTATTTAGAAGTCACGCATGCGCACAAGGATCGGGTACCAGCCGACTGGATCCGCAAGCAAACTTTGGTGAATGCGGAGCGTTATATTACAGAGGAGTTGAAAATTTATGAGGAGAAGATTTTAACGGCGGAGGATAAAATCGCGTCGATTGAGTTGGGCATATTTAATGAATTAGTACGGGAGGCTTTGGGGTATTTGGAACTCATTCAGATCAATGCGACCGGCTTAGCCACCTTAGATGTGTTGACTAGTTTTGCGGTAGTCGCCCAGAAAAATAAGTATGCAAGACCTGTTTTGAATGAAGGAGATGCCATAGAAATTATAGCTGGCCGACATCCCGTGATCGAAATGTCTTTGGCGGCAGGGGAGGATTATGTTCCCAATGATGTGTTTTTGGATCATGATACGCAGCAGATCATGATGATTACGGGGCCCAATATGGCAGGAAAATCGGCACTTTTGAGGCAGACCGCCTTGATCGTTTTATTGGCCCAAATGGGTTCTTTCGTCCCTGCAGATTCAGCGAATATTGGTTTGGTGGACAAGGTATTTACTCGGGTGGGTGCCTCAGATAACTTGTCCAAAGGTGAGTCGACCTTCATGGTTGAGATGACGGAGACCGCTGCTATTTTAAATAATTTGTCGAGTCGTTCTTTGGTTTTACTGGATGAAATCGGTCGGGGCACTTCGACTTACGATGGTGTGTCGATGGCCTGGGCAATCGCCGAGCATCTACATAATCATCCCAAAAACAGTGCTAAGACATTATTTGCCACCCATTACCATGAATTAAACCAGTTGGCCGAGGACTTTCCTCGGATAAAAAATTACCATGTTTCGGTCAAAGAAGTAGGCAATAAAATTGTTTTTCTTCGCAAATTATTGCCGGGTGGTTCGGCGCACAGTTTTGGTATTCATGTAGCCCAAATGGCCGGTATGCCCAATTCATTGGTTTTAAGGGCCCATGAAATATTGCAAAATTTAGAGAAAGATCATTCGTTGGATGACCATGTGGAGCGCTTGAAGGAGATGCCAAAAGCAAATTTCCAAATGAGCTTATTTGGCGCCGAAATTCCGGAAGGATTACAAAAGGTGCAGGATCAATTAAATGCGTTGGATGTCAATACACTTTCCCCGATTGAGGCGCTACTGAAGTTGAACGAATTAAAACGTCTGTTGTAGAGACGCGATAATCGCGTCTTTTTTTTTAAAATGATGATTTATGCAAATTCAAATTAGACGCGATTATGGCATCTCTACATTTTCAATTCCTCACATCTAATCCCCAATTCAATTTATTGCGCAGTGTTTGAAGAAAATCGTCACCAGGGATTTTGACAATTTTGCCTGAAAATCCCGCCTTTTTGACTTCAATGGATATTTTGCTATCGATTACTCTAGATCTCGAGTCGATGGAAATTAAAAAATTTTGACTTCTACTGCTCACTTCAAATTTCAGAATCGAGTCACTGGAAACAATTAAAGGGCGCACATTTAAATTATGTGGGCTCATCGGTGCAACAATAAATGAATCCGAGGTGGGAATGACTAAGGGCCCGCCCACGGAAAGAGAATACCCCGTAGATCCAGTAGCCGTGGATACAATAATCCCATCAGCCCAATACGTGTTGAGAAAATTACCGTCTAAATAAGTTTTTATTTGAATCATTGAAGAGGAATCTGTCTTCATGATACCTACCTCATTTAAGCCAAAATCTTTACCGTGAAATAAATCTATTTCGGCATCCACTGAAACTAAACATCGGTCCTCGATGGTATATTCATTTAATAAAACATGTTGCAAAGCTTCGGGAACTTCTTCTGGCGAAAGCGTGGCCAAGAAACCTAGTCGGCCCGTGTTAATTCCTAGAATAGGTATTTCCTTTGCGCCTACATGGCTTAAAGTCTCTAAAAATGTTCCGTCTCCACCAATACTCCAAGCCATTTGAACATTTTCTGGACCTTGATCAGTCAAATAGGTTCGATAATCATCTATTTTAAATCCGTGCTCTTTTAAGTGAACAAAAAAGCTTGCTGAAATTTGAATTTGACTATTGTTTGTTGATATATCCGCCCATAATTTTTCCATCACGGGCTTCATCTCAGCCGAAAACTCCTTACCATGAATGGCGATTGGAAAATTCAAAGGTTATGGATTTAAATATTTCAACAATAAATCAAAGCGCGATTGGTCTACTTCTTCATGGTTGCCAAACATGAATGCCTTTTCAATATGAATTTCGTGTCGCTCTAAGCTTTTTACGATGGCAGAAAATTGGTCTGTTTGAATTTGTAAAATCAACTCAGGCCAAACGTGATCTTCCTTCGTTGACTTCGTTAAATAACTTCTGGTAATCAAGCCTTTATTTTCTTCAATTATTTTGGCGATGACACTCATGGAGTCTCTTTGGGTATGAAAAACGATGCGAATAATGCCTCCGTTTTGCGCATTAAATCCCGTGTAAAATAAAGTTTTAGCTACGGATTGCCAAGACAAATATCCTTGATATTTCATTCGATCATCCACTACAGGAATCAACCAAAATCCACTTTCTTCAAAAAAAGGAAGGCTCGCTAAAATATCCTCTTCTGTTTCTATTTTTACTTGATTAAGCTCATGTTGAAATTGGTCAATTTTACCGTCTGGATGTGTGGCTTTCATCAACATGTCCTCGGTGATATTTCCAATCCATTGTTTCTTGTCAAGCACGGAAATAACGTTCATGTTATTTAAGTGGATGATTTTTAAGGATTTTTGGACCGAATCTTGAATGGAGACGGTGGGTAAATCGAAGGATAAAAATGCGAGTGCCATCATGAAGCAATGGGATTATCTTCTAACCATGTTGACAATATGCGATTGAACTCATCAGGTTGTTCCATCATGGGGGCATGGCAACAACGATCAATAAAATGCAATTCTGAACCAGGAATTAACTGATTGAATTCATGACCTACTTGAGGCGGGGTAATGGTATCGTTTAACCCCCAGATCAATAGAGTTGGGGTTTTTATGCGCACAATATCCTTGGCCATGTTATTTCGCTGCGCAGATTTTGCAATGGCTATAATGCGCAATACCTTGGGTATACTGTTGATAATCTCAAATACTTCATCGACCAATTCCTTAGTTGCCGTTTTAGGGTCATAAAACGTATATTCAATGCGCTCCTTAATAAAATCGTAATCGCCACGCTTCGGATAAGTACCTCCCATCGAATTCTCAAATAAACCGGAAGAACCCGTTAAAATAAGCCTATTCACTTTGTGAGCATGCTTTAAAGTATAAATTAAAGCGACATGGCCCCCTAGGGAATTTCCGATTAAGCTAAAACATTCTAATTTTTTGTATGCGACAAATTCTTCGAGAAAAACGGTTAATCCTTCACAACCAGCCTCTTTAATGGGCATGTCGTGAATCGGCATGAGCGGAATGATAACTCTGTATTTTTGACTAAACAGATTAATGACCCCTTCCCAGTTGCTTAAGGCGCCAAACAATCCATGAAGTAAAAGTAGAATTTCCCCTTTTCCTTCATCAATGTATTGATAATTGTTTTCCTCCCTAATAGTAAAGTTCATTCCTAAAATCCATTTAATCTGCAAATTAGTAAAAACACTTCAAACTTTTGTAAGTTTAAAACGAATATAAAAATATAAAATTAATATGAATTCAATTGTGATCGTTGGCGGCGGAATAGCAGGATTACAAGCTGCTCAAATTTTACAAAGCAAAGGACTTGATTTTATTTTAATCGAAAAGACTAGTTCTTTAGGCGGTAGGGTCCAAAGTGAACAATTTCAAGGCTTTACTTTAGATCATGGTTTTCAGGTTTTACAGACCGCTTATCCTGAAGTCCAACGAAGTATTAAATTGTCTAAATGGGATTTATCTTATTTTCAATCGGGCGCTTATGTGTTACAAAACGGAAAATTTAAGCCTTTTCTTAACCCCTTAAAATCACCTTTTTTATTTCTAAAAAACGTAAACTCTTCAGGGGCAAATATTTTTGATTTTTTGAAATTAGCTTGGATTTGGTTTAAGACACAGGGTTCTATTTCACCCACAAATTCGAACATAGAAACCACCTCTGAACTTATCTTGAGATATCATTTTTCAGATAAGTTTCAGCGCAATTTTCTAAGGCCCTTTTTTGCCGGTATCTTTTTAGATGATCAACTAAGCCCGCCTGCCTCCTTATTTTTTTATTATATGAAGCGGTTTTTAGAGGGCAAGGCTGCGATACCAAAACAGGGCATGGGCGCTATCGCTTTAGATTTAGCTTCAAGAATTCCCAAAGAAAAACTCAAAACAAGCGCTTGGGTCACAGAAATTAAAGACAAATCGCTTATATTAAATAATGGGGAGATAGTCTATTTTGACCAATTGATATTAGCCACAGATCCAAAGCATGCCTGTGAATTATTGAAAATTGATTTTCCTTCAGAGGCTCATTTTGGTTCAAAGACCTTTTATTTCAGTATGAACAAAAACCTTGCGACTTCTTTGCCTCTCATTTATTTGATGCCATTAAATTCTAGCCCTGTATTGCATTTTTCTTGTTTGAGCCAAGTAAATCCTTCCCTGGCTCCCGAAGGAAAGCATTTGATTTCCGCGACAAGTCTTCAAATGAATCTTACAGATTTGGAAGTGGTGCAGGAATTAGCTCGGGTTTTGGGCTTGTCAACGAACGATTTTATTTTTTTGAAATCTTTTTCAATCCCTCATTCATTATTTAAGGTAGGATATTTTAATGATGTTTGTCAAAAAGCGGAAGGGGAAAATATTATTTTGGCCGGAGATTACACACACTTCCCATCTTTGCAAGCTGCTTTATCATCGGGTCGAAACGCGGCAGAAAAAATCACTACAAGCAGCCAAACTGATTAAGGTCAATATTATTTTTCTGATTTTGAGTACATTTGTTTGAATTAAGCTCTAATATGAAAAAAGTTATCCTATTTGTTTTGGCTAGTATTTTAGTAAGTGCATGTCAGAAGTCAAATCCAAATTTTCAAAAGGATGCGGCTAACCCCGAGTTTTTAATCAGGTCAGAGCTGATGTTGACCGAGAGTATTATTCACGATATTTTTGCTCCACCCGTTTCCGCGCGTATTTACATGTATGCCGGAATCGCAGGCTATGAAGCGGCTATTCCAGGAGATAAGAAATTCAAATCGCTGGTGGGCCAATTAAATGGCTTTGAAAAAATACCCCAACCTGAAAAGGATTTGGTGTATTGTTTCCCTTTGGCATCTACAAGAGCCTACTTGGCCGTGGGAAAAAAATTGACTTTTGCCCAAGAAATGTACAAGGAGTTTGACAAGAAATTAGAAGAAGACTATCAGAAAATAGGGATACCCTCAGATGTATATCAAAGATCCATTGCTTACGGAGATTCAGTGGCTGCGGCTGTTATGCGCTATGCAGCTAAGGATAATTACAAACAAACAAGAGGTTTACGGTTCACCGTCACGAATTTACCGGGCACTTGGACTCCAACGCCGCCCGCTTATATGGACGCGGTAGAGCCCTATTGGACTAAAATCCGCCCCATTGCCTTAGATTCATCATCCCAATTTAGAGCGCCAACTCCCTCAAAATTTGATTTGACCAAGGGCAGTCCTTACTACAAGGAGGTGATGGAGTCGTATGAAACGGTCAAAAATTTGACGGAGGAACAAAGAAATATAGCCAATTTTTGGGATTGCAATCCCTTTAAAATGAACATTACAGGACATGCCATGTTTGCGACCAAGAAAATGTCACCGGGTGGTCATTGGTTGGGCATTGTGGGTCAGGTTTCTCGCCAATTACATAAATCTTATGCTGAAACGGCAGAGGCATTAGCAATGACATCCATTGGAATCTTTGACGGTTTTATAGCTTGTTGGGATGAAAAATACAGATCCATCCGCATTAGACCTGAAACGATTATTAATGCGAGTATCGATAAATCATGGGTTCCCGTGTTGCAAACGCCACCATTCCCGGAATATACATCAGGGCATAGTACTATTTCTAGAGTTGCAGCGGAGGTTTTGACAAGTCTATATGGGGCCAACATTGCCTTTGAGGATTCCACGGAAATTCCTTACGGTTTGCCACCCAGAAAATTTAAATCATTTATCCAGGCTTCAGATGAGGCTTCGGTTTCACGTTTGTATGGGGGAATTCATTTTATGCCAGCCTTAAACGAAGGAGCCAAACAGGGGAGTCGTGTAGGCCGACATCTTTTAACTCGTGTCAAGACACGCCGATGAAAAAAGACATAGAAACTAAAGCGGACATTCAGATTTTTGTGGATGCATTTTACGCCAAAATGCCTTCAGATGATTTGGTTGGTCACGTATTTATGGACGTTGCCCTTGTGGATTTTTCTAAACACCTACCTAAAATGTACGATTTCTGGGAGATGCTTTTAATGGAAGGTAAAAATTACCAAGGTGCCCCGATGCGCCCACATTTGGAAATAAATCAGAAAATCCAATTAACCCCCGCCCATTTTGCTCGTTGGCTCCAGCTATTTTTTGCCACCTTAGACGAATATTTTGAAGGTCCAAAAACTGAAGAAGCCAAACTTAAAGCCCGAAACATCGCGGATACCTGGGCGTATAAATTGGACTATATCAACAACCATCAAGCCTAAATCCTTTACAGCGAAAAGTAAATTTTCTTTTTATCTAACCAAACGGCAAGCCGAGTGATTAGGTATAAGACAACTACTGCGTTGATGGCTTCGGCTACTATTCCGTGAATGCTTATTTTTTCTAATAATCCGCCAACAAACGTGAAAGAAGCTCCTCTTAGCCATTCTGGGCCAATCGATTCGAAAAACAAATAAATAAAAATGGAATTTTTACCATAGGAAAGTATGTAATCTGGGACTGAAATTTTGGGTTTTTCCGTGGACCAGTTATAGTAAAAGGCAGCCATCAATAAGGAAATCCAACCGGCAGAAGCGATGGTAAATGAAAGAGTAGCCGTTCTTTTGATAATTGGTATTCCAGCGATATCTAGTCCATATCCGACTACCACGCCTAAAACTCCTAGTCCAATTAATGTTTTTAAAAGATCTTTTGGAGAAGTGGACCGATGAATAATTCGGCCCATCAAAGCCCCCCAAATGGTATGTGCGGCAGTTGGGATGCAATTAATCGCAATCCAATGCCCCCCACTTAGTTTACCCATTAAGACCATGTCCATGAAAGATCCAAAATTTTTATCTCTCACATAGGGTTCGTTGAAACCTGGAATATCAGTAAATACATACAAAGAATGTGCCAGAAGTAATAAAAATAATGAGGCGGCTACTTGTAAGGGGATAGAAAAACGCAATAAAAAAAATGCCACAATGGTCGTGAAAGATAATTGGGTCAATACATTCCAAAGTTCAAAAACCAATTCCCCTCTTCCCAAACAATGAAGTCCCGTGCCACAAATAAAAAGTAATAAGGATCTTTTTAATACCTTGGGCCATAACTGACCATAAGTAGCTCCTTGGTCGATTCGTTTATAGGTGGAAAAGTACAACGCTGAACCAGCGATCATCATAAATCCGGGCTGGATTAAATCCCAAAAATGCAGCCCCTGCCATTCCGCATGATTAAATTGCGATAGTAAAAACGACTCAGGGAAGATCTTACCTAATCTGCTATATAGCCCTGTGCTTTCTGCAGCTAATAAAAACAAGATAAATCCTCGAAAATAATCTACTGATGGTATTCTTTTAGTGATCATTATTTGCTTATTTTTCGTGTCAAAGGTAAAAATTTTTTCTAATTTCGTGATTTCCACGGGAATTCAATTTTATGATCGTATCCACACCGGGCCGAATTTGTTTATTTGGTGAACATCAAGATTACTTAGGTTTACCTGTTATCGCAGCGGCAATTTCTAAAAGAATACAGATTAAAGGCCAATTCAAAGCGGATAACGTGGTGCACTTTTCACTGCCTGACGTTCAGAAATCAGAAGAATTTGAAATCAATTTCCCTTTAAAATATTCCAAAGAAAGAGATTATTTTAAAAGCGTTTTGAATGTATTACACAGAAAAGGCCATGACTTAACCCATGGATTTGAAATTGAAGTTCGGGGAAATATCCCCATTAATTCTGGCACGTCTAGCTCCTCAGCGCTTTTAGTTTCTTGGGTCAAGTTTCTTAATGACATGTACGGTTTGGGATATAGCCAAAAACAAATAGGTGAAATAACGTATGAGGCGGAGGTTTTAGAATTTACTGAGCCGGGTGGGATGATGGACCAATATTCAACGGCTGTGGGAAATGTGATTTACTTAGCAAGCCAACCCGAGATTTTGATCAAGACCTACGCCCGTGATTTGGGAACCTTTGTTTTAGGGGATTCATTGGAGGCAAAAGATACCCTGGGAATTTTATCTCGTGTGAAATTTGGTACACTGGGGGGAGTGAATAAGATTAAGCAACAGGACGCGAGCTTTGATTTATCTTCTGCGACGCTTTCAGATTTGAACGCGCTCAAGAATTTGATCACTGAGGATGAAAATATTTTAATTCGTTCAAATATTAGTGACCGTGATATTTTGTTGGCAGCCAAAGCCATGTTTGAAGGAGAGACTGATTGGAGTGATCAAGCGTTAGGTGATTTATTAAATCAGCATCAACAAAATTTACGTGAACATAAGCGTATTTCAACCCCTAAAATAGATCGAATGATTCGAGCTTCTTTAGATTCAGGTGCTTTGGGTGCTAAAATAAATGGTTCTGGTGGGGGTGGCTGCATGTTTGCATATGCTCCGGAAAATCCAGAAAAGGTGGTGGAGGCCATTGAAAAAGAAGGTGGAAAGGCCTATATTATACGAGTGGATCAAGGTACCAAGACTGAATCAGAAAGTTTATTTTTTTAATTCACATATGAAAAAGCGTTTATTGATATTAGCAGGAGGAATGGCCTCCAGGATGAAGAAAGCAATGGCTGAAGGAGGTTCGGACTTAGATCCTACCTTGGTTGCTCAGGCAAATTCAGTCACCAAAGGAATGATTCAGGTAGGAAAGGATGGAAAGACTTTGATTGATTATCAATTATACAACGCGCATTTAGCAGGAATCGAAGAGGTTATGTTATTACTTCACCCGACAGATACTGTATCCCAAGTATATTGTGAATCGCTGATGGCAAAGGATGCGTGTTGGGGTTTACAAATTGTCTTTGCGCGCCAGCAAATTCCTGCAGATCGGGAAAAGCCAGCTGGCACGGCAGATGCTGTATTCCAGGCATTAATGCAGCATGATTCTTGGCAAACAGGTCGAGTGATCGTTTGCAATTCAGATAATTTATACAGTGTCAACGCACTTACTTTGCTTTGGTCATCCAAAGAAACTCAGGCGTTAATTTCCTATCAACGAGATAGTTTATTATATCCTGCGGAACGCATTTCCGCTTTTGCTTTAATAAGGACAGATGCGGATGGATACTTATTAGAGATTATTGAAAAACCTACCCAAGAACAAGCAGATGAGCTGATGGCTCAGTTGGGCCGATTGGGTGTCAGTATGAACATTTTTGTCTTTGAGTCAAGTACTTTTTTGCCTTATTTGGCCGCAACTCCTTTTCATGCTGTTCGTAATGAAAAAGAATTGCCAACTGCTGTGGCTATGTTTGGCGAAGGAACAGGAAAAGGTTTTTATGCTATTCCATTGGCTGAAAATGTACCTGACCTGACGAGCAAAGAGGATATTTTAGTGATGCAAAAATACTTGGAGGAGACGTATGGGGATTTTTAGCTCAAACCTGTAGAGACGCGATACTTCGCATCTATTATTTCGCGTCATTTCGTGCCTAATTAAGACGCAAGGTATTGCGTCTCTACAGTATTTATCGCGTCTCTTTATAGAATTTTTGGCATTTATTGTAATATTCTATAACTTGTTGGCTCTTTAAAAAATATAAACCTATATAAGAAAAACCTAAAAACCTATGTCAATTTTCATCGTCATTATTTGCATTTTACTTTTGGTTTTTTTGATCACTTTTTTAAAGGTCAATTCATTTGTCGCTTTCTTATTAATTAGTTTGTCGGCCGGAGTGATGTTGGGAATTCCGCTTCCCGACTTAGCCAAAACTATTCAAAAAGGCTTAGGAGATACCTTAGGTTCCTTGGTTACGATTATTGTATTGGGAGCCATGTTAGGTAAATTAGTCGCGGAGAGTGGCGCGGCCCAACAAATTTCCGGGACATTGATCAATATTTTTGGTCAAAAAAATATGGCCTGGGGATTGATGTTCACAGGTTTTATCATCGGTATTCCACTTTTTTACAATGTAGGTTTTGTATTAATGATTCCTTTGGTTTTTGCATTAGTGCATCAGTATAAGTTACACCCATTAGTGACTGGAGTTCCCATGATGGCATCGCTGTCAGTGGCGCATGGTTTTTTACCCCCGCATCCTTCTCCTGCAGCTTTGGTGGCGCAATTTCAGGCCAATATGGGGCTTACCTTGATGTATGGAATTGTGATCGCTATTCCAGCGATCATATTAGCGGGGCCAATTTTTGCCAAGACTTTGGTCAATCGGCCGATAAAATCACTAGGAACATTTTCGATGAAATCATTGCCTGAGAATGAATTGCCTAATAAATTATCCAGTTTTGTGACGGCATTGTTGCCCGTATTTTTATTGGTTTTTACCACTATTGCCGAAGTATACATTGACAAGACTACCGTTTTAGGCCAAGTATTTAAATTGATCGCTGATCCAGCCATGGTGATGTTGGTCGCTATCTGCTTTGCCACCTACAGTTTAGGATTGCGTATGGGTAAAAAGATGGAGGATATTATGAACATATATGCTGAAGCGGTCAAAGATGTGGGGATGATCCTTTTAATTATCGCTGGGGCGGGAACGCTAAAAGAAGTTTTATTAGTTTCAGGCGTCAGCAAGGAAATTGCCGGTTATTTAGGCGCACTACCCATTCCTCCCCTAGTCTTAGGCTGGTTAATGGCGGCGATTATTCGCGTTTGTGTGGGTTCTGCCACCATTGCGGGTTTAACGGCAGCCGGAATGATCTATCCTTTAGTAGCTGGAGGCGGAGTAGACCCTAACTTAATGGTCTTGAGTATAGGAGCGGGTAGTTTGATGTTTTCACATGTCAACGACGGGGGCTTTTGGCTCTTTAAAGAATATTTTAATTTGACTATTTCGGAAACGATTCGATCTTGGTCAGTCATGGAATCCATTGTCTCGTTGGTGGGTTTAATAGGCGTCTTAGTCTTAAATGCCATCATATAAAAGAAAAACTGTAATTCTCCTCCATTTTTTGAATCGCATATATTCCCTATTTCGCGGATCTACTCGGCATGGGCTCATCAATGGGACATATTAAAATAATATAATTTAGGTTTCTTTTCTTAACAAGATTTAATGCTATTTTTTCGCCAAACAATATTTGGTTTTAAACGTATTTTCAATATTAAATGTGTTAGAATACAATTTTCCAACAATATTTAATAATTAAATTATCAATTTATTGATATTTAAAAATCATTTTTTTAATTTGTGCGACATTTTAAATTATTTTTTCATTAAATAAACTAATCAACATGAAAAAACTCTTACTCGTATGGGTATTTGTGATGGCTGCATTCAGCTCATCTCTAGCTCAAACAAGGCAGGTAACTGGAAAAGTTACTTCTTCCGAGGATGGTGCGGCTCTTCCGGGAGTTAGTGTCAGCCTAAAAGGCACCTCTCGAGGTACCACAACATCTTCCGATGGAACATTTAAGATTTCGGCTTCTAATTCTGAAGTGCTTGTTTTTAGCTTTGTAGGCTTTAAGCAACAATCTATTTCGGTAGGAAGTCAATCTAGCATCAGTGTGGTTTTAGCCTCTGATGTTTCTGAACTTTCTGAAGTGATTGTTACTGGAGCTTATGGCTCGAAGCGAAATGCAAGGTCGACCTCTAACAATGCGCAGGTAGTAGACCAAAAACAATTGAACGTGATTCGTCAGACTAACCTAAACAATGCATTAGCAGGTAAGGTTTCTGGTATCCAAGTTCGTTCTCAATCGGCAGCGGCCCTAGGTCGTTCTACTGAGGTTCGTTTGCGTGGTGTATCGGGTTTTGGTTTAGGATCTGGGGCATTGTATGTTGTCAACGGAACAATTTTGCCTAATTCAGATGACATCAACTTAGATGACATAGAAAACGTTTCCGTATTACAAGGTGCGGCAGCAGCAGCTCAGTTCGGTTCTCAAGGAGCGAATGGTGCGATTGTTATTACCTTAAAGGATGGTTCAGCTAAGCAACAAGGACTTGGAATTACCTTGAATACCGGTATTTTATTTGAGTCGCCTTACATCTTACCTAATTATCAAAACTCATACGCCGGTGGTGCCGTGGGTGATTTGATGCAGTATAAATATAAAGCGACAGATCCAGCAGAGTGGAAAGCTTTAGACGGAAAATATTACCATGATTATAGTGATGATGCTTCATGGGGTCCTCGTATGGTAGGCCAAGAATATATTCCATGGTACGCTTGGTACGGTGGTAGCAACTATTCGTTCAAGACGGCAGCTTTGACTCCTCAGCCAAACAATGCGCGTGATTTTTACCAAACAGGGGTAACTAGAAATAATAGCTTTACCATCAATTCATCTTCAGATAAATTAAAGTTTAAATTAACTTATGGTAATCAAGCCATCGATGGTTTGTTGGCCAATACGTCTTTAAATAAAAATACCCTAAACGTAATGACTGCTTATAATTTAAATAAGCACTTTATGGTCAGCGCAGATATCAACTATGTAAGTCAAATCCAAAAAGGAGAGATTGATGATGGTTATTCAAATCAATCTTCAGGAGCATTTAACCAATGGTTCCACAGAGATTTGGATATGAATATCATGAAGGAGTTGAAGGATTTAAGAACACCTGAAGGAATTTATGCCTCATGGAATCACGCAAATCCAGATGCTTATGATCCAGCCAATAAGAGAAACTTTTATGCTGGTAACTATTGGTATAACTTTTTCTCTTGGTTCGATTTAGTGAATCAGACCAATCAAAGAAATCGTTTGTTTGGAAATGTAGCCTTTACGTACAAGGTGAACGACGATTTGAAATTTACAGCTACCTATAGAAAGCAACAAAACACAGGTTTGACAGATTATCGGTATAGCTCACGCTTAAATGAAAGTGGTTTGCAAACGACCGGTAATTCGCCAGAGGCGAAAGGTTTTTACAGTACGGGACAAACGTATTCAGATCGTACAAACATGGAATTGTTTGCTAATTATTCTAAAAAGATCAAAGATTTCACGATTGATGCCAACATCGGAACTGACTTTTTTGAGTGGACTTATTCAAGCAATAGCGCAAATACCAATAATGGATTAAGCGTTTCTGATTTGTTCACTATTTCAAACTCAGTGGATCCGGCAACTATCGGGAATGATCGTTTATTAGAAAAATATAAAGCGATTATCGGAAAAGGTACCTTCGGATACAAAAATTTCTTATTTGCGGACATTACCTTAAGAAATGACTGGTATTCAACTTTGCCAAAAGAAGCAAATTCAGTGCTTTCTAAATCAGCTGGACTTTCATTTGTTTTCAGTGATTTAATTGAGAAGAATTTGCCATGGGTGAGTTACGGTAAATTAAGAGGTTCATGGGGGGAAATTCCTAAGGCTTTGGGAACTAGCAATGAGAGTTTTGGTGCTTATCGTTTCCCAGGTTCAGCGTATAGCTTAGGTCAATACAAGTGGGGAAGTGATTTCTTGATGTCAGCTTCTAACACATTGGTAGATCCTAACATTAAAGGATCTGTGGTTACTCAAAGTGAAATTGGTTTAGACTTGTCATTTATCAACGATCGCGTTGGAATCTCTGCTACCTTCTGGCAAGGGGCTGAAAAAGATTTCCCTTATGCATTAAGTGTAAATGGAGCGAGTGGTTACACTTCTTTATTGACCAACATTGGAGAGATTTCTAAGAAAGGTTTAGATATTCAATTGAACGGTCGTCCTGTGGTTTCAAATAATTTTTCATGGAAAATTTCAGGTACGGTATCTAAGTTGATCCAAAACGATGTTATTTCCTTAAGTCCTAAATATGGTATTACACAAACTTCTGCTGTGCAAGGTGTTTGGGGTACGACCATGCCTTATTTGGTTCATACAGAAGGAATGAGATGGGGTCAATTGTATGGGAATGGTATTAAGCGAATTAATGGCCAACCGGTACTGGACGCAAGTGGATTCTATGTAAATGATCCAAAAGTTAATTTTGGTTCAGTGCTTCCTGAGTACACAGGAGGTTTACAAAATTCATTTACCTTCTTAAATGATTTTACGTTAAATGTCAATATTGACTTCCAAGTGGGTGGTAAATTTGCCTCCTTATCTAACATGTGGGGGTCATTCTCAGGCTTAACAGCTCAGACGGCCACCGTGAACGACAAGGGAAATCCAATTCGTGATGCAGTAGCTGATGGGGGTGGAGTACATACCAAAGGGGTAAATGCAGAAGGTAAGGCAGTCGATTTTTATGTAGAGGCGCAGGATTACTTCCACAACCTATACAACAATAAGACTTTTGATCCGTACATCTATGATTTAACCTTTGTTAAACTTAGAGAATTAGCCTTAGGGTATAATCTTCCTGTGAAGAAATTAGGAATGAATAAATATTTTCAATCCGTTAACATTTCTTTAGTTGCTAGAAACCCAGTGCTACTTTATGCGAAAACGAAGGACTTTGATCCATCTGAGATTTCAGCAGTAAGTGGAGAAACAGGACAGTGGCCTGGATCTCGCGGATATGGTGTCAATATTAAATTTGGGTTTTAATTGAAGTTAAATTTTAAAGACATGAAAAAGAAAATCATATATATATTCTCTACCCTAATCTTACTAAGTTTAGGTGGATGCCAAAAATTGGATGACTTTGGTGATACTAACGTGAATCCAGCAGCTACTTCTGAGCCTACTATGTCCGCTTTAATGGCGAACGTGCAAGCAGGTTTAGGTGGTTATGCCGCTTCTACTAGACCAGGATTATATGGTCAGTACTTCTCGGAAACGCAATACACTGATGCATCGCTTTACAGTTTGCCTCAAATTGAGTTTTCAGGTGAATATGCAGGATCTTTGATGGATTTGCAGATTATTGTAGACCGTAAGGAAAGTAATAACATGGTGCAAATAGCTAAGATATTGCAACAATATATATTCTGGACGATCACTGATCGTTGGGGTGATGTGCCTTATTCACAGGCATTATTAGGGGTAAAAAATGCAAACCCTAAATATGATCGCCAAGAGGATATTTACAAAGGAATGATTGATGCATTGACCAAGGCAGTTGGCGCATTCGACGCTTCTGCTGTGAAAGGTGATTTGATTTATGCAGGTGATGTGACCAAATGGAAGCGCGCAGCTAACTCATTACGTATGTTAATGTCCTTACAATTATCCAAAAGATTCCCAGCGGCAGGAGGATATGCAGCTACTCAGTTTGCGGCTGCTTTGAATGATCCTGCCGGATACATTCAGTCCAATGCTCAGAATATGACTTTAAATTATCCAGGAGGTAACTACAAGTCAACTTGGTTTGCAATTTACAATGGTCGTAAAGATTATGGTGAAAGCAAGACGATGACTGATTTATTGGGAGCATTGGGTGATGGACGCCAAAAGGCCTTTGGGGGAGCTACGCAAGATCAGACGGCTGGAAATGCGTTAGAATCTTCAAATGTAGGAGTTCCCTATGGTTTAGTTCGTGCTAAAGTGGAGGCCTTTACCTCTGCAAATACCAATTGGGCTCGTATCCTACGCGGTGATTTCCGTAAAGAGAACGGAAGCATAGTGGTTCTTTCTGCCGGACAAATAGCATTAGCGAGAGCTGAAGCTGCTAACTATGGTTGGACTTCTGAGTCATTGCCAACTACCTACAGTTTAGGCATCGCTTTATCGTATGAGCAATGGGGTCTTAAAGCGGCGACTGATTATTTAGGTCAGGCTTCGGTCGCTTTAGATGCGCCAGGTGCGGCGGGTAATTTGAAGAAAATTGCCACCCAACGATATATTGCACATTATCCAGACGGAATGCAAGCATGGAATATTTGGAGAAAGACAGGATTTCCTGAGTTAACTCCGGCGCCAGATGCAACTAACGCTTCTAAACAAATACCAAGAAGATATACCTATGGTTCGACAGAGTTTACGTCGAATAAAGCAAATGCAGAAGCTGCCGTTGCTGCATTAACAGGAGGAGATACTCAAGATGCTAAAGTGTGGTGGAATAATTAATGATTCGCCTTTATATCATTTTAAAATAGTAAACATATGAAAAAGATAAAAATAATCCTTTCGCTGATGTTCTTGGGAGCATTTGTGATGCAATCTTGTATCAAGGATGAGGTAGTTGAATTAGGAGATGCAGGTAAGCCTTTAGTTAAGTTTCAAGATGGGCCTGACCAATCTTTATTTTATTTGCCTTTTTTAAATACAAGGCAAGTTAGTTTGTTTGATTTGCGTCGTGATCCAAATTCTAATTTAGAATTAAATACAACTAGAACAATCACGATTCAAGAAGCACCGGAATTAGTTGATAAATACAATAAGGACAATGAAACAGATTATGAAATTTTGCCGTCTGATATTTATACTTTAGCAACAAATCCAAGTATTGTAAAAAATGGTACTAAATATACAATTACTTTTGGTCCTGGTGATTTTGCTAAAAATTTTGTAATTAATTTGAACGGTGCAAAATGGGACTTGTCTAAAAAGTTTGCTATGGCTTTTAAAGTAGTTGAAGCCGCAGGAACTCTGTTGTCCAAAGACAAACCTACTATTATTACCAAGATTTCCATCAAGAATAAATATGATGGGACTTATGTGGTCACTGGAACAATGGAAGATCTAGTCAATCCAACTTTAACTCATGCTACTGATTATTTAAAAAGTCATGGTGAAGCTTTAGAGTTAACTTTGAAGACTGTTTCAGCAACGAAATGTGCTGTTTTTGACCCAACAGTTTATGGCGATTATTTCATTCCAATTTCAACTGGTGGTGGTAGTGGACTTTCCGGTTATGGTACTTTTGCTCCAGTTTTTGAATTTGATCCGGATACAGATAAAGTTATTGGGGTTACCAATTATTATGGAACTCCTGCCAATACAAGAGGGGGTCGTTTAGATCCAACTGGTCAGGTAAATGCTTACAATTCAAGTACTAGAACGTTCACTATCAAGTACAATATGACCCAAAGGTCATTGGTTCCGGTAGCTCCGCACGTTCGAACTACATGGAATGAAGTTTGGAAATTTTCACATGAATAATTATTGAATTAATAATTAATTATTTCTAAAAAGGCAGCGATTTATCGCTGCCTTTTTTTGTGTTATTTTAATATTTGATTATAATTTTCTATTTATGAATTTGATGAAAATATAAATACTTAGATTTTAAATTCCTTCTGCGGCATCATAGCAGTAGATTTCTGGTGATTTTAGTCAGATTTACTATAAAAAATACAAACAATTTGCAAATTTTGCAGTTTAACAAAATATAATTTTTTAATTTTGTTGTTAACATTCATTTAAATAAACAAACATGAAAAAACTCTTACTAATTTGGGTTTTAGTAGCAGCTAGTCTTAGCTCGTTATTGGCTCAAAACAGAACAGTAACAGGGAAGGTCACTTCTTCAGAAGATGGTGGCGGATTACCTGGTGTCAGTATTAGTGCGAAGGGTTCCAGCAAAGGAACAACTTCTAGCGTAGATGGCTCTTATTCCATTTCAGTGGGTGAAGGAGCTTCATTGGTATTTAGCTTTGTAGGCTATAATGCTCAAACAGTTACAGTAGGTAATCGTTCGGTGGTTGATGTTAAATTGTCGGTTGATAATACCCAACTTTCTGAAGTAGTTGTAGTAGGTTATGGCACCAAAAAGCGTGTTGAATTTACGGGTGCAGCTTCTACCATTAAGGCAGCGGCTATTGCCGAGCGTCCAGTACAAAGTTTTTCACAAGGTTTAACGGGCCAAGCGGCAGGTGTGAACATCACACAACCTAACGGTTTATTGAATAACCCTCCGGTGATTCGTGTACGTGGGTTAAGTTCATTGTCACTTAGCTCATTTCCTTTAGTCGTTATTGACGGGATACCTATTTCGACGGATAACGTTTCGGCTAACTCGACGACCAATAACCCTTTAGCGGATATTAATCCATCTGATATTGAGTCAATTGACGTATTGAAAGATGCTGCCTCAGCAGCTATTTATGGTTCTCGTGCCGGTGCTGGAGTTTTATTGATTACTACGAAGCGTGGAAAATCAGGGAAAGCGAAAGTATCCATTGATTCATGGGCGGGTGTAAGTAACGCAGTGCGTTTGCCAAAAGTTTTGAATGCTGAACAGTATATGTACCATAAAAATATGGCCATTGGGAATGCTTTATTGTTAAATCCAAATGCAGTTACAGCTACTCAAAGAAACTCGGCGAATCAATCATTCTTACCAAATTACAATCCAGATGGATCTTTGATCGACACAGATTGGGCTAAGGTGGTTTATCAAACAGCCATTTCTCAAAATCACAATATGTCGATTACAGGAGGAACTGATAAGACATCTTATTATTTCTCAGCTGGATATTCAGATCAAGATGGTTTCTTACGTAGCAATAGCTTCCAACGCCGTTCGGGTCGTTTTAACATGGATCATCAAGCAACTAATTGGTTGAAGTTTACCGCTAACATCAACTATTCAAATACGTACAATAAGGCACCTATGTCGGGATCTAATCCAGGTGGAGCTTTTAATACGTCAGGTTTAGGTCGTATTGCGGTGGCTCAGGTACCTAATCTACCAGCCTATTTACCTGATGGTAATTATAACTTAGAGAACAACACGGTGGGTCGTATGAATAACTTGCTTCCAGCACAGTTCCCTAATCCAGCGGTTGTACGTGACTTAGATAAAATTACCTCTGAAAATACGCGTGTCATTGCGAATTTAGGAGCAGAAGTTAAAATCGTAGATGGCTTAATGTATAAAATTAGCTATTCATGGGATCGCAGAAATACAGAAAACATTCGTTTCTTCAATCCTTATAATGGAGACGGTTGGTCTGCCAGTGGTGATGCCTATAACAACACAGCGCGTTCTGACAATTGGAACTTGATTAACACCCTACAGTATAATGTTAAATTAGGCGAAAACCACAATATTTCTGCGGTTTTAGGTTCAGACTCGCAAAAAACACGCGTGTTAAACTGGGGTGCTCAACGTCAGGGACTAGCTGATTTCTTCTTCACTGATTTCCAAGGAAATTATGGAACTAATTTAGCGTTAGGAAATGGAATTTCCCAAGTGTCCTATGAGGCATATTTAGGAAGTTTCAGTTATAATTATGCAGGGAAATACTTCCTAAGTGGAAATTACCGTCGGGATGGTAACTCAGCCCTTTCCGCGGACAACCGTTGGGGTGATTTTGGTGGAGTATCAGCTGGTTGGACTGTATCTGAAGAGAAGTTCTTCAAAAACATGAGCCTAGGAAATAAAATCTCAAACCTTCGTTTAAAGGCTTCATGGGGTAAAGTGGGTAATGGTAATGTTCCTAACGCCTATGGTTCATATTCTACTTTTGGTTCTGGTTTATATGGTGCGGCGCCTACTTTGGCGTTTAACCAAGCAGGAAACAAGGATTTGAAATGGGAGACTAGTGAGCAGTATAATTATGGAATTGATGTGAGTTTCTTGAACGATCGTATTACGTTGGAGGCCAATTATTACAACAAGGATATCAATAATTTGATCTTGAATGTTCCGCAGGCACCTTCAAAAGGTATTCCGGGGAACTCAATTTTGGCCAACGTAGGTTCCATGTATAACCGAGGATATGAGTTAGCGATTACAGCGACTCCAATTAATAACGGTGGATTTACTTGGACGACAAACGTCAACTTTGCAACCAATGAAAATATGGTTACTTCTTTAGTGGATGCGAATACGCCTATTTTAACGACAACTTCAGGTTTGGAGACTACTTCGATTACGAAAGTAGGTTATTCAGCTTCTCAAATTTATGGTGTTAAAACGGGTGGTGTTAATCCTGCCAACGGACGTCGTATTTATATCAGAAAAGATGGTGTTAAAGTACAATACATGCACCTAGGTGGTGTTAATGCTTGGACTTTATTGGATGGAACTCCTACTGTTTCTCCTTCATCTGAGCAACAAATCTTAGGTAATACCATGCCTACTTATTACGGTGGATTTAATAATACATTCCGTTATGCAGGTTTTGACTTAGGTTTAAACTTTACATTTTCTGGAGGAAACTTGATTTACAATGGTTCTCAAGCGGGTTTACGTGACCAACGTGTTTGGAACAATTCAGTGGATGTATTAAATTCTTGGACCACACCAGGTCAAATTACGGATATTCCTCGCGCGGTTTACGGAGATAACGTTTCGAATGGTTCATCTTTCTTAATTGATGCCAATATTCAAAAGGGAGATTTTATTCGTTTGCAAACCGCAACCTTGGGATATAAGATTCCGGCCAACTTGACTAAATTAGGTATAACTAGCCTTCGTGTGTATGCACAGGCAAACAATGCTTATTTATGGACAGAATATGGTGGGGTTGACCCAGAAATCTCAACCAATGGAGATACAAACTTAGCTTCAGGTATTGAGCGTAACTCAATTCCTCAATCTAGGTCGTTTACAATTGGTCTTAATATAGGTTTATAATTTTAAAGGATATAAGAAAATGAAATTATTCACAAACAAAATTGGAATCTTGTCTATCGCTTTAGCGATGACGGTTTCTTCTTGTAATAAGGAATTCTTGAACGCAGTTCCTGAATTAGATTTGTCTGATGCGACGGTATTCAATACACCGGCTCGTGTTTTATCCCAGGTTAATGGACTTTATGGTTCGGCTAAATCGGGAAGTTTGTTTGGAGGTCGTTATTTAATTTATAACGATATACGTGGAGAGGATTGGGTTAACCGCACGACGAACTCGGTAACGGGTTATTCTACTTACCAAGGAAACCAAGATCCATCGGATTCCTATTTGGCTAGTTTCTGGGTGGTAGGTTACTCGACAATCAACCGGGCTAATTTGTTCATCGAGGGTTTAGCTGCAAATCCTACTGCGGTTCCAGCTGCTTTAGCTGCCAATTATAGAGGAGAAGCTAAGTTCTTGCGTGCATTAACTTATTTCTCTTTGGTACAGTATTTTGCAAAGCCTTATATTTTAGATAAGGGTGCATCTGCAGGTTTGCCATTGCGTTTAAAAGGAGAGACTTCTTCTGCAAACAATGCATTAGCTCGTAGTTCAGTAGCGCAGATTTATGATCAAATTTTAAAAGATTTGAATGAAGCTGAGGCTGAATTACCGGATACTTATTCGTCCGCATTGTTAAACACAACGCGTGCGCACAAGAATTCAGCGATCGCTTTAAAGACAAGAGTATTGTTGGCCAAAGCAGATTACGCTGGGGTAATTACAGAAGCGAATAAAATTGTTTCTGCGGCCGCGCCATTCAAAGGAACAGCTCGTGTAGCTCATGCTTTACAATCGGATGTATCTGCGGTGTTCAAAGCGCCATATACTTCATCTGAATCTATATTCTCATTTCCGATGGATGCGACCAACGCCCCAGGTACTCAAAACCAATTGGGCTACTACTTCAATGCAGGAAACGTAGAATATTATTTGAATACAGGCTCAACGGGTATTTATAGCCAAGCGCAATTCCGTGCTACGGATGATCGTAAAACTAAATTAACTGTTGCGACAACTTCAATTGCTAAATTCCCATCGAGCATTAAATTCAGCGGTGTGTCTCCGTATGTGGATTATGTGCCCAATATTCGCTATGCAGAAGTTTTGTTAAACTTAGCAGAGGCAGAAGCTGAGGCTGGAAATGCTACTCGTGCGTTAGCCTTATTGACGGCAGTTCATCAGCGTTCTGATGCGGGGTATGATTTTGGTACTCTTGCCAAATCGGACTTGATCAAAGCTATTTTAATGGAACGTAGAATTGAATTCTTAGCGGAAGGTTTCCGAGCGAATGATGTACTTCGTCGCGGTGAGCCTTTGAATTCGTTTGGGGCTGGTGCGGTGATTCAATCATCTGATCCACGTTACATATACGGAATTCCGTTAGGAGAAATTCAAACGAATCCTGCGATTGGAAAATAAGAGTTAGGTAGGTCTTTTAAGATCATGTCGAATAGAAAAAAGGTGACTCGAAGAGTCACCTTTTTTTATGGGTTTAATACTTGATTTTAATTCCTAATCGCTTTGTGAAAAATATGGGTAAGCAAATTGTTCTTAATAGGATTTTATCATTTCAAAGGTTTATGCTAATATTTGAAAAAAACATAAACCTTTGAATGATTTGCTTACCAAATTTTAATTCGGTCCTCAGGTTTCTTATATAACTTATCTCCTGGTTTAACATTAAATGCTTCATACCAGGCATCCATATTGACCGGAGTTCCAATCGTCCGATATTGGCCAGGGGAGTGAGGATCCGTTTTGATCATTTGAGCTGCCATCTCTGGTCTTGAAGCTCCTCTCCAAACTTGCGCCCATGCCAAGAAGAATCGTTGGTCTGGAGTCAATCCATCTATTTTCTTTTTGGATTGTCCCTGTTTAGTCATCTTAAATGCTTCGTATGCAATATTCAATCCACCCAAGTCACCGATGTTTTCACCCATCGTAAATTTACCATTCACATGAATCGTATCTACCACCGTATATTGATCAAATTGAGCTCCCAATTGGACCGTTTTTGCTTTAAATTTAGACAAATCTTCAGGCGTCCACCAGTTTCTTAAGGTACCATCGTTATCGTATTGGCTTCCTGAATCGTCAAATCCATGTGACATTTCATGGCCAATAACCGCCGCGATTCCCCCATAATTAATGGCATCGTCCGCATCCGCTGAGAAGAATGGAAATTGTAAAATACCTGCCGGGAATACGATTTCATTCATGGTTGGGCTATAATATGCATTGACCGTTGGAGGAGTCATGCCCCATTTAGTGCGATCCACCGGTTTTCCTATTTGGTTTATGTTGTCATTGTATGCCCAAATGCTGGCGTTCTTCATATTCTGGTAGAAAGATTCTGGGTTGATTTCTAGCCCATCGTAATTTTTCCATTGGTCTGGATAGCCAACTTTAGGAGTAAACGCATTTAATTTGTCTAAGGCCTTCTTTTTAGTGGTCTCCGACATCCAATCGAGTCTATTGATACGATTCGCAAAGGCTGTCCGCATATTGACTAACAATTCCTTCATGCGTTCTTTTGCCTCTGGTTTAAAGTGTTTTGCGACATACAACTGGCCCAACAGTTCACCTATTGTCCCATCGGTTAGGGAAGACATGCGCTGCCAACGAGGAGTTTGAGTTTCTTGGCCACTTAAGAATTTTGAATAATCAAAACTCGCTTTAACAAATGGGCTACTCAAATAGGAGGCCGCTCCTTTTAAAATATTCCATGTTAAATAAGTTTTCAAATTTTCAATGGGCGTATCTGTCAACGTATTGTTGACTTCAATGAGAAAATTAGGTGCTCCTACTAAGATGGAATCTTGAGGCGGTATACCTAATAATTTGAATTGCTCTGACCAGTTGATCGTAGGCGTTTTCTTTTGAAAATCAGTCAATAAAAATTTATTATACGTTTTGTATGGATCACGCATTTCAACGCGCGCCATTTGTGCCGTAGCAAGCCTTTTCTCTAATAAGAAAATTTGTTCCGCATTGGATTTTGCTTGATTAGTCGGCGTACCGATTAACTCAAATAAAGTAGCGATATATTTTTTAAATGCTTCCTGGATTTTTAATGTGCGGGTGTCAGTTTTTAAATAATAATCGCGATCGGGTAGGGAAGTACCTCCTTGGCCAAATTGAGGAACCATCTTTTTTACATTTTTGCGATCTTGACCCACATAGAATCCAAAGAAAGGAGAGCCTAATCCCTGTGTTTTGAATCGGGCTATTTCTTTAAATAAATCTTCTCTACTTTGAACCTCTTGCACCTTTTTTAAATCTGATTTAATAGGATCGAAGCCCAAGGATTCAATGCGAAGGCTGTCCATGGACGCAGCATAAAAATCAGCCACTCTTCTTTCTACAGATCCTTTAGTCAATGATTTTTGTTTAGCCACCGTTTCATCTAAAATGATTTTAACCGCTTTGATATTAAAATCTCTTATTTCGTTGAAACTACCCCAGCGGGTTTCTTTGGCAGGAATTGGATTATTTTTAACCCAAATGCCATTGGAGTATTCGACGAAATCATCTCCGGGTTTTACCGATAAGTTCATATTTGATTTGTCAATGAACTTGAAATTTTGAGCCGTAATGGAGGTTGAAAAAAATATTCCAACCGATAAGGCAAAAAACGATAACTTTTTCTTCATATTTTAGTCTTGTTAATGAATTGTTAAATTAATAAGTTTAAGTATTAAAACTACCAACATGAGGAAATTGTTATTAATTATCATCGGCATATTCGTATTAATTCATAATTCATTCGGTCAAAATCTAGTTCCTAAGGCTTTGACCCATGAAATAATGACAAAACTTAAAAAAGTAGGTGCCCCTTCGATTTCGCCTGATGGCAAATTTGTAGTCTATAGCCAAGTAGAAACTTCGTATAATTTGGACGAACAAACGACCGATTTATGGTTGGCACCAAGCGATGGAAAAACGGCTCCTAGAAGAATTACCTCTTCTAAAAGTGGGGAGGACAATTATTTTTGGTCACCTTCTGGAGATAAAATTTATTTTACAGCCAAAAGAGAGGGTGATGAAGTGGCCCAACTTTATTCATTGGGTTTAGTGGGTGAGGCGCAAAGAATAACGACTATTTCTACGGGTGTTTCTGGTGCTAGAATTTCTTCCGATGGCCGTTGGTTAGCCTTCACCTCACGTGTTTACCCGTTGGCGTTTACGGACTCGTTAAGTAAAAAAATGGCGGATGAAAAGAAAAAAATTAAAGCGAAAGCGCGTGTTTATACCTCATTTCCGGTTCGTTATTGGGACTCTTGGTTGGACGAGAAACAAGCACACATTTTCGCATTGGATATGTCAACTAGCGGCGCTCAACCTATTAATTTATTCAAAGATGTTTCCCTAGTGAAATCTCAAGGGTTTAACTTGGGCTCATTTTCATTCGCACCTGACAATAAATCCATCGTTTTTTCCGCGAGTACTGATTATCATACGACGGCCTATCAATCGTCCACGTCCAATTTATTTCAAGTCAATATTCAAGGGGGCAAGGAAACCCAATTAACCTACGATGGAATTGATTATGCCACGGTTGACTTTTCGAGTGATGGTCAATATTTAATTACGACAGGAACTGAAAATGGAAATAAGCTGTATTATATTAATCGGCTTTTTAGATATTCTTGGCCATCAATGAGCACTAAGACAGAACTAGCTACCAAATTAGACCGACCTTTGAATGATTTTAAAATTTCCGGATCTGATATTTTGGCTAGTATAGAAGACCAGGGCGTTGACAGAATCGTTAAAATTTCGATTGGTTCTGGCGAAATTACCCCCGTGTTAGGTGGCCAAATGGGTTCTTATACAGCCGTTTCGCCGGCGGGTGGCGGAAATTTTGCCTTTACATACCAACATTTAGGCGCTCCCCCAGAAGTATTTGCTTTCGCTGAAGGCCAACAAATTCCCATATCAAAAAGCAATGACAAAGTGCTTTCTGCTTTGGACATTCCTAGGCCAGAGGTAATTTGGACTACAACGAGTCGGGGTAAAAAAGTGAGAAGTTTTGTACTGAAACCCGCTGGCTTTGATCCGAACAAGAAGTATCCTTTATTTGTATTAATGCATGGTGGTCCTGCAATTTCGATTAAAGATAATTTTGGGTATCGTTGGAATGCACATGTTTTAGGGGCACCTGGCTATGTGTTAATCATGACGGATTACACGGGTTCTACGGGTTACGGGGAAAAATTCACTCAAGATATTCAGTTTGATCCTTTCCGCGGACCTGGAAATGAGATTTTGGAGGCTGCTGCGGATGCGATAAAGCGCTTTTCGTATATAGATGGAACTAGACAAGCAGCCGGGGGAGCTTCTTATGGAGGTCATTTTGCCAACTGGATGCAGGCGACTACTTCACATTTCAAATGTTTAATTGCGCATGCGGGTTTGGTGAATTCGGAGGCCCAGTGGGGTACTTCAGATGTGATTTGGGGTCGTGAATTGATGAATGGGGGTGCGCCTTGGGTGCCTACAAAAACTTGGAAAGAACAAAATCCGATGCGTTATGCAGCTAATTTTAAAACACCCATGCTTTTAACGGTGGGTGAGAACGACTTCCGTGTGCCAATCAACAATACACTTGAAAACTGGAGTATCCACCAGCGCCTAAAGATTCCTAGTAAATTAATTGTTTTTCCAGGCGAAAATCATTGGATTTTAAATCCAGAAAATTCTAAGTTTCATTATCAGGAAATAGGTAACTGGCTAAGCACTTATTTAAAATAATACCCTTAGCTTTTAAACTTTTAAAATTTAGTCAAGCTGAACCATAACTCCCTTTTTTATAGATTCATCGCAGGCAAAAGCGATGCGCAGGCTGTTTACGGCATCATCTAGGTGTTCCTTTAAATCGATGTTTTCTTGTATAGCTTGTAGGAAATATAATTGCTCGCGATCACACAATTCCTGATGATTGGGTTCGTCGGTTAGGTTTACCCACTCATCTTCACGGCTAAATTCGTTATTGGCATCTAAGTCGGCCCAATGAACCCGAAGGGATTCTGTTTTGGTATGAGCTTCAATGGATGAAGATTTGCCTTCGCCACCGGCTTCTTTAGCTACAATGGAGACAGACCCTTTGGGACCAAATACATCTTTGACAAAATAAGCAGTTTGCGAAATCATGGGACCCCAACCCGCTTCGTACCAACCCACGGAACCATCTTCGAAATAAATTTGAAGTTGGCCATAATTGTAATTTCCTGCCGGAATATCCTCCGTCATTCTGGCGCCGATAGCTGAAACACGAACAGGTTTTGATCGAGTCATTTGGCACATTACGTCAATGTAATGAACTCCACAATCGACTATTGGGCTCAAACTCTTCATTAAATTACGATGAACATCCCACATATATCCATGACTTTGTTGGTTTAAATTCATCCTCATCACCAATGGTTTCCCTAGATTTTTTGTGATTTCAATAAACTTAATCCAAGAAGGATGATGGCGTAAAATATAACCAACCACTAATTTTTTACCTGATTTCAGCACGGCCTTAGCTACATTTTCTGCCCCGGCTAATGAATCTGCGATGGGCTTTTCTAAAAACACATGGCAACCTGATTCTAAAGCTGCTACTGAATAGGCTTCATGTGTATCTGGGTAGGTAGAAATGCAAACGGCATCGGGTTTTGTTTCCTGAAGCGCTGCATAATAATCGGAATACAATGCTAAGCCACCTCCTAATTCTTGATTTAATTTTTCCTTACTGGCACCGGTGGAAACTAGTCCACATATTTCAAAACCAATAATGTTATGGTAGGCTTTTGCATGTGAAGCGCCCATATTGCCGCATCCTACTACCAATACACGAATATTTTTTGATTGAGTCATGTTTATTTTTTTATCCTATGAAATTAAAAATAATGAGTAGGATTTACATCTTTTATGAATATTGATTGTTGAAATTAATAAAAAATTTAAAAATAATTTATTGTATCAATAATATACATTAACTTTATAATTATGTTGTAGAGTTTAGAACATTTTGATAAAGTAAATTGGAGAGTACAAATAAATCCTGGCCATTGACCAGGATTTATTTATTTAAAGGAAATTCTAGATTTTACGATTCTATCAATTTGTGTATATAAACCAATCAAAATGAATTTTGTAAGGATTAATTTATATCCTAACTCTGCGATTTAGTGGTCATAAAAACTAAAAATAATCTTTTGATTTAGTATTCTTGGGAAAGTGGGTGAATCATTAATTCATCGATGACCACATGAGCAGGCTGATTCATGACGTAATAAATACTATCGGCCATATCCTCACAAGATAACCAATCTTTATGCGATTCGGATCCTTGAGGTTCGGAATGAAACATGGTGTCAACTAAGCCTGAATACACGGTTGATACTTTTATGCCATCTCTTCTAACTTCTTTTCTTAACGCTTCCGTAAATGCATGTTGGGCATATTTGGATGAGCAATATAAGGCTCCCCCATCGAAAACTCGTTTCGCGACATCGGAAGCCACTGAAATAATATGCCCCCTTTTTGCCTCCTTCATGAAGGGCAAAACGGCTTTTGAAAACAGAAATGTTCCTTTAACATTGGTGTCAAAAATGGTATCCCAAGATTGGCTAGAAAATGATTCTGTGGGCCCAAATGTCCCAGTCCCCGCATTATTGATTAAGAAATCTATTTTTTGAAAGGTATGTGCTGTTTTATCGATGGTTTGTTGGACAAATACCTCATCCGCAACATCGCCCACAAAATACAAGGGCCTATGACCTATTTCTGTTATTTCGGCTGCCAAATCTTTTAATTCACCTTGACTTCTGGCGACAATGGATAACTGGAAATTATTTTTGGCTAACAAAAGGGCTAGCGCACGTCCTATTCCTTTGGAGGCTCCTGTGATGATGGCTGTTTTGATCTGAGATTGCATTTTCTTATCGAATTTTATGGTGTATAAATTTATTGCTTTATTATTTTATTATCCGTTTTAATTTCAAAAAATGATTTAGCTCAACAATTTGATTTAAATATTTGAAATATATTTTATTGTAATATATTTTTATTAATTTAAATAATTCCAATAAAATAAATCTAACGCCATGAAAAAAGTCATTGACATATTGGCCCAAAAAGGTTCTTATGTCGTATCGGTCAGCCCTGAGTCCAAGATCATTTCGGCCTTACAAATCATGCAAGAAAAAAATATAGGTTCAGTTGTGGTGATCGATCAGGGTAAATATGTGGGCATTTTAACGGAGCGAGACTATGCGCGAAAAGTTGTTCTGTTAGATAAAAACTCTTCCGATACTTCGGTTGCTGAAATTATGACAAAAGATTTGCCATGGATTGATCGGACCACGAGTCTTGAAACTTGTATGATGATTATGTCAGAAAAAAATATTCGATATTTGCCAGTAGTTGAGGATGGGGAATTAATGGGCATCATTTCGATCAACGATCTAATTCGCTCCACCATTAAAAACCATTTGGAAACGATTGAGCATCTTAAGAATTACATTCAAGCCTAAATGAAGATAAGTATTGAGCGAAAAAAGATTTGTTTTTTAGTAAATCAACAAAAAAGCAACATAAAAGATTATTATGAATGGGTTTTGGCTGAAGTCGCTGGAAAAAGGCCTAACTGGTCCATTCAGTTATTTGATCTACAATGGCCTGCCAGCTTACAAAATTTTGATGAAGTATGGGTCTTAGGGGGTGATGGCACTTTCAACTATTTTGTCAATACATATCCCAATTGTTCCATTCCTATTGGTTTATTTGAAGGAGGAACAGGAAATGATTTTTATTGGAAAGTGTTTGGCAAAATTTCAAAAATGGAGCATTTAGACCATATTTTGAATGGTCAAACTGCGAGTCTAGACGCGGGCCAAGTTAATGACCTGATTTTCTTAAATGGGGTGGGGATTGGTATTGAAGGGGATGTGTTAAAATCGATGCAGGCCATTCGTTTTATTGGCGGCGCATTAGGGTATTATTTGGCAGCAATTCCCCAATTATTTAAATTCAAATCCTATGAGATTACCTTTGATCGCCTAGGAAAAACAGTAGCTAAGAAAGTATTTTTGTGCATGATTTTTAATTCCTCCAGAGCAGGTAGTGGATTTCGTTTTTTTCCTATGGCCTCCATTCAGGATGGTGCATTAGATATGTTGATATGTGATCCAATCGCCATCTTCAAACGCCTTTTCTACATGCCATTAATTCAAAAAGGCAAACATGTGAACTATCCTTTTTTGGAATTTTCTACTATACAATCAACCCACATCCATTGTAATCGGGTTTTAAGCGCTCAGGTAGATGGCGAAGTTTTGACGTCTGATACTTTTGATTTTAAAATTCTTCCTGCTAAATTCAACTATATTATTCCAGAATAATCGCAATAAATTCAAAATTCATGCTTCGTAAAAATATATTTTTATTCCTTTTGATAATCGTTTCTTTGATAGCGAATTCTCAGGATCTCGATAAGAAAAAAGCCATCGCTCGCATCGCTAAATTGGAATCAACTTACGGTCAAATGGCACAAAAAATATGGACCTATGCTGAAGTGGGTTACAAGGAAAAGCAGAGTTCATTATTGCTACAGGAAACATTAAAACAAGCTGGATTCGCCATAGAGGCGGGTGTGGCTGATATACCGACGGCCTTTGTCGCGACTTTTGGCCAAGGAAAACCGGTCATAGGAATCATGGCAGAATATGATGCTTTACCTGGTTTATCACAGGATACGATTCCTGTAAAACGTTCTTTAGGGGGTAATTCTGGACATGCTTGTGGCCACCATTTATTTGGCACAGGTTCTGTAGCTGCGGCCATTGCGGTCAAAGATTGGATGAAAGAAACAGGCCAAAAAGGGACCATTAAATTATATGGTTGCCCTGCTGAGGAAGGTGGTGCTGGTAAAGTTTATATGGTACGGGCAGGTTTATTTGCACAATCTGATATCATGTTGCACTGGCATCCCAATGATGAAAATACGGTCGCAGCATCTTCTTCGTTGGCCAATAAAGCCGGGAAATTTCGTTTTTATGGACTAGCTTCCCATGCGGCAGCCTCGCCTGAAAGGGGACGTTCTGCCTTAGACGGGGTAGAGGCGATGGATTATATGGTCAATATGATGCGTGAGCATGTACCTGCTTCGACCAGAATTCATTATGTCATTACGAATGGGGGCAAGGCTCCTAACATTGTTCCAGATTTTGCAGAGGTATATTATTACATTCGCTCTCCAAATCGAAATGTTGTTTTTGATGTTTGGGACCGAGTTGAAAAGGCCGCTGAAGGAGCTGCTCTGGGGACCGGAACTAAATTTGAAGTAGAACTAATCAGTGGCGTATATGAGATTTTGCCCAATGAACACTTAGCTGAAGTCATGGCAGCTAATTTAAAAATGGTTGGTGGATATGTACTTTCTCCTATTGAAACTGCTTTCGCGAAGCAACTCCAACAAACTCCCGGGATGGAGCCTATGGATTTAAATACTACAAACCAAGTGTTTTTAAATCGGCCAGATCCGAGTTCCGGTGGATCCACCGATGTGGGGGATGTTTCTTGGGTGGTGCCAACGATCGGCTTAGGAACCGCCACTTGGGTTCCGGGAACCTCGGCTCATAGTTGGCAAGCCGTCGCCTCCGGCGGAACCAGTATAGGCCGAAAAGGAATGATGGTCGCTGCAAAAACCATTGCTTTGACTGCCATTGACCTATTTAAAAACCCTAAAATGATTCAAGAAGCCACTGACGAATGGACTAAAAAACGTGGAGTGGATTTTCAATATAAGTCACTCTTAGGTAATCGGAAGCCCGCATTAAATTATCGGGATAATTAAAAGATTCCCATAGTTCAAAATGAATTTTTTATAGAAATTTCAATAAGGTAGATTTCCTTCTAAGTCTTTTATCTACAAAATTTTGGCTTAGGTCGTTTGTTTTGTCTGCAAAGGCTTTTTAGAATTAATCTAAATGATTAAATATTTACCTTGCGCATGCATCATTCATAATAGTTGATTCATATGAGTCATGAAAAATATTCAAGGTATGAGTTTCTAAAAACGATAGGTTTTAAAGGTTCTGCTTTGATGGCCATTTTAGGTTCTTGTACAACAAAAAGCGATTCAGTACTCAACTCCTTAATTGTTAACAACAAGGGTGAAGTAGTGGCAGGTTTAGATAGTTTAAAAGCAGCACCTATTCCTGTTTTACCTAGTGTTAATCCAGCAGGAGGAGGGAACTCAGGAATTACTTCAGGAAGTGGCGTTGGGGCTAGCACGAATTTATCAGGAATCGTCACTACCGCTGAATTAAATACCATTACAAATTTTATTGTCAAGGTTGATCTAACAGGAACATCTGTAGCTTCGCTGAAAAATCAGGGTAGTTACATCATTGCCAATGGCACTGTTGTAATTGCATCCCTGGGTTCAGGACAGTTTGTGGCTGCGCAAAATTTGTGTACACACCAACCGAGACAGCGAATTATTTTTAATCAAAATGAATTTTATTGCACTGACCATGGGGCTCGATTCACGACGAGTGGACAAGGATTGAATTCTCTGGGAAGTCAAGGTTTAACTATTTATCGAACCGCCAATGATGGTAAAACATTGGTCGTATTCTCTTAAAATCATGTATCTTTTAACTATTCTACTGTTTAATTTTCTTGGGGTTTGGGGTGCTGATTTTTCAGAGGCCCAACAAATTGCCAAACAAAACCATAAACTTATTTTGTTGAATTTTTCGGGATCTGATTGGTGCGGACCATGCATCAAATTAAAGAAGGATGTATTTGAATCTGCCGAATTCCAATCTTTTGCTGAGAGTAATTTAGTTTTATTACGTGCTGATTTTCCCAGGCTGAAAAAAAACCAATTGGCCAAAGACCAACAAAGTAAAAATGATTTATTGGCCGAGAAATACAATAGTTCGGGTAAATTCCCATTAACGGTTTTACTCAATGAGCAAGGGAAAGTGCTGAAGGAATGGGACGGGTACCAACCGTCGATTTCGAAATTTATTTTTGAGATTAAACAATTTAGGCTTTAGTATGAGGTTATTTCAACGCAATGAACTTTTAATGGGAAATCGTTTCGACCTAGGTGTGGTAGGAGACGATGAAGTGAAAGCAAATCAAGCCTTGGAAAAAGTCATCATTGAAATTAAGCGAATAGAAGCATTATTATCCACTTATCAGTCGGATTCTCAAATTAATCAAGTGAATGAAAAGGCTGGAATTTCTCCAGTAAAGGTAGATGAAGAAGTCTTTAATTTAGTTGAGCGAGCGCAGCGAATTTCTGAGTTAACGCAAGGTGCATTTGATTTATCGTATGGATCTTTGGATAAATCTTTTTGGAATTTTGATCAGAACATGAAGCAATTGCCATCAAAAGAGCTTGCCAAAAACGCTGTTCATTTAATCAATTTCAAAAACATCATTTTAGATCGCACAAGCGGTACGGTTTTTTTAGTAGAAAAAGGAATGCGCATTGGTTTTGGTGGAATCGGAAAAGGTTACGCGGCTGATCAGGCAAAAAAGTTATTGGTCAAAGAAGGATTTATGAATGGTGTTGTAAACGCTTCGGGAGATATGTGTGCATGGGGAAAGCGTGCGGATGGGGAAGATTGGACGGTAGGTATTTCTAACCCAGATTTTCCAAGGGATATTTTATCTGAATTTTCATTGAATGATTCCGCGGTGGCAACTTCTGGAAATTATGAAAAATTTGTTATAATTGACGGTCAAAAATATTCGCATACGATACATCCAAAGACGGGATTTCCCATTCATGGTATTAAAAGTGTAACCGTTTTTGCTCCTTTTGCTGAATTAGCTGATGTATTGACTACGCCCATTGCCGTGATGGGTGTGGAAATTGGCCTTCATTTAATGAACCAAATGAATGGAGTTGCCTGCATCATTATCGATGATATGAACCAAGTTTTTAGTACAAAAAATATTCATGAAAAAAGTTTAGCCCTTGCGTCATGATGAAAAAATGGATCCTTTGTTTTTCAATGGTGAGTTTAATGTTATTGCAATCTTGCACTGCGGTAAAGGAGTTTCAAAAAAGTAGGATTAATGACTCTGAAATGGAATTATCTTCCCGCAAGAGTGAAAAATTTGAGCAAAGTTTTTATTTGTATCGAGAAGGTGCCTCGGGAGCAAATGGAGGAAAAAGTGGAGGAGGCTGCGGATGTAATTAGGTATGAAAAAAGTCCTTGTCGCCATCGGTTTATATTGTTCATTGCTTCACGGGGCGAATGCTCAGGAATTTTTGTTTTACAGTAGAGGTCCAAAAAATACAACAGCCACTAAAATTGACACCAGCTTTTTAAAACGTAAAATCAAGTTTGAGGAAATCAATTTAGTGTCTGGATATTACCTTCAGGACGGAAATAATTCAGCCATCACAGGCGGAATAGGGACAGAAAAATTAACTGATTGGGCGAATTCGTTTGAGATAAGTGTTTCTAAATTGGATCGATTTAATCGAACGCATCGATTAACAGCCGACTTTAACATCGATTATTACACATCTGCCTCATCTGACAAAATTGATCCGTTGACAATTTCATCGGCTTCTCGAAAGGATACGCATATTTATCCAAGTTTATCTTGGACCGTGAAAGATGACCTTGCAGGAGTAACTCAAGGATTGAGCTACGCTTTTTCGACCGAATATGATTATGTTTCGCATGGCATCAATGCAAATTTGACCAAACTTTCGAAAAGTAAAAACACGGAATTCTCCATCAAGGGGGGTGCTTTTTTTGATACTTACATGAGTATTTTGCCTGCTGAATTGAGGTCTTTGACCTATCCCTCGGGTGCGGAAGGGGATAAAAGAGGCATCGATTATAAGCCAAGGAATTCGTATAATCTTTCTTTCTCCTTATCGCAAGTGATCAATCAGAGGTTGCAAATAATGGCCATGATTGAACCTAGTTTTCAGGAAGGTTTATTGAGTACTCCCTTTCATCGGGTTTATTTTACGAATGGAAATGAGACGGTTGAAAAATTACCGGGTACTCGATTTAAATTACCAATTGGCTTGAGGTTGAGCTATTTTGCCGGTGATCAAACTGTTATCCGCTTGTTTTATCGAGCTTATTTTGACGATTGGGGAATGAAAGCCCACACGGCTAATGTCGAAGTGCCATTTAAGTTGACCCCATTTTTCTCGCTGAGTCCCTTTTATCGATTCAATGTGCAGTCGGCCGTCGACTATTTCAAGCCCTACGCCAAGCACGATACCAAAGATGCTTTTTACACCTCTGATTACGATATTTCAGGATTTACCAGCCACTTTCTAGGCATGGGTGTTCGCTTAGCCACACCAGGAGGAATCTTGGGTATCACAAATTTCAACTCATTAGAAATTCGTTATGGTTATTATTCGAGATCCAATGGAATGGTGGGGCATAGCATCTCGGCTCACATTAAGATTAAATAATTATTAATTTTTCAGCTCATTAGACTAATGCGGTTTTTGGGTATCTGCCAAAATATACAAAATCATATACACACCACCGTCACGATTATTTTTTATCTTTTTTTTTATTATATTCACGAATTAGTTTCTAAATGAATCTAAATTTATTGAGTGATTATTAATATATAGTTCAAAAACTTACCTGTTTAAAATTAACATACGATGAAATTTGTCATTGCCTTACTGCTATTTCTTCCATTTAGTGGAGTCTCTCAAAGTACTGATTCAAAAGATTTAGAGCAAGGCAATTTTTTCATTTCGCATTACAAAAGAGATTTTCTGAGGTCCTCATTTGGTAATTATGTGGTAATGCAAGATAAAGATGGGGTTATTTATGTGGGTAACGTCAAAAATGGTTTGATTGAATTTGATGGGCAGAGAGTTCGACGGGTATTGCAAGATGGAAAGCCGATGAGTGCTTTTATTCGAGATGCTGAAATGGATTCGAAAAACACGATTTATGTAGGATTTGCGGGAGTTAATTTTGGTTATTTGGAAAAAAATAAGTTTGGTCAAAATGAGTACATATCTCTTTCTGATCAATTACCTAAAAAGGATGAGGTTACATCTACTTTTTGGGGTTTAGTTATTCATCAAGATACTGTATTTTTTCAAACCGAGAATGCTGTTTATTTATTTAAGGATAAGAAGTATTTATGCTCATATAAGTTTAAGGATGATGTACATATTATTTTAGGTTCACCGGATGGAGTTTATTTAAGGGTTTGGGGGAGGGGTTTATTTAAGTATGCCGCTAAAGATGGATTTTCGGTCATTAAAGGTTCGGAAAAGTTATTTGCTCAAAATCGGATTGAGGCAAATTACCAATTGGACAACGGGGATCACCTGTTGGTTTCTCGAAACATCGGATTAATTAGGATGACGAAGAAAGGCGAATTTTTGACAGTGAATAATCCGTATGCCAACAAATACGTAATGGAAGGCAAGTCTTACATTAATGATAAGGTCATGCGAAATGGTAAGATCGCCATTATTACTACCGACAAGGGAATCTTATTTTTAAATCAAGATCTAAGCACCAATGCTGAGGTTGGCATGAGTTCTGGTTTACCCCAATCAGGTTTTGGATTCGTGATGCAAGATCGTGCAGGAGATATTTGGGGAGCTAATTCAGGGGCCACTAAAATCTCTTTTGATCCTTCTTTGACTAATTTTTCTTCCTTAAATGGAATTGTAGGCGGAGTATCTGACATCCTAAGGCACAAGGGAAAATTAATCATTCGAACAGGAAGAGATTTGTTCCAGTTTGTTCCTAAAAAGTCAATTACTGAAACTTCGGTATTTAAGTCTTTGGACGTTAAAGAGTTAGGTGGTTCTTTGAATTTATTTAATGATCAAATCGTATGTACCAATAATTATTCGATTAACGCTGTTTTAAATGGGAAGAAGATTAAAATTTCAGACACGTATCGGAGTGGCAATTCCATTCAATCTAAGCTAAATCCCTCTTTATTATTTAGTAGTAATAGTGCTTATGGCCTATTATTACATCAATTTAATGGTAAGGTCTGGAAGCAAATTAAAATAATAGGGGGTGAAAAATATAGTGGAAACAACTTAAAAGAAACAGAGCCAGGTAAAATTATTTTTACGACTAGGAAAGGGATTGTAGAATTCACTTACGATGCTACTGGGCAGGGAACTTTTATTAATTTAAAGCAAGATAAATCATTCTCTAATACCAAACAGCTCAATGGGCTTTTTTATGTAAATGATCAATTATTAGTCTCAGTTGATTCAACTTTTAAGGTTTTTGTTGTTGATTCCAAAGCTCAAAAACTTAGATATTCAGGCTTCAGTTTAGATGAAATGGTCTCTGGTGAACTATGGAATTACACCTATAATAAAGAGGCAGGGTATGGTTGGTTAGTCTGTAAAAAAGGATTATTTAAAACGTATTTTGACTTGAAAAAAGGATTTACTTATGAAAAATACCCTTTTTACAAAGTAGACTTAGATGAATTAAGCTATAAAGTATTTCCAGAAGGAAGTGGTGATAATGAGGTTATTTGGTTTGGTTCGCAGGAGGATAAATTATATCGCTACGTTCCTGCTTTGGCTTTAAAAGAGCCAGCCCAACAATTTAAAGCGTTAATTCGATCGATCTCTTCCAATGGAGAACGTGTTCCCATTGTTCCTGAAACACTTCCTTTTTCTCAAAATAATCTAGTTTTTGAGGTGGCCTATCCTTTATATGGAACGGAGAACAAGACAACGTTTAGTTATTGGCTCGAGAATCAGGATGATACATGGAGTGAATATATCAAGGATTTCAAAAAGGAGTATACCAATTTAAGTGAAGGCACTTATACTTTTCATGTCAAAGCCAAGGACGCTACTGGCCATGTAAGCGAGGAGACAAAGGTCAAATTTAAAATTTCTCCACCCTGGTATCGAACTATTTTTGCCTACTTGGTTTATCTTGGATTGTTGGGGTATCTGTTTGTTTTATTTGGAAAATACCAAGCCAATAAATCAAGAGGTAAGGCAGAAGATGAACGTAGAATTGCGGAATTAGAGGCAGCTAAGGATTTGCAAAATAGAATGTTACCTAAAACCTTGCCTAAGGTAGACGGCTTAGAAATAGCTAGTTATTTACAAACATCATCGGAAGTAGGTGGTGATTATTATGATTTTCATCCCCAACCAGATGGTAGTTTGGTCGCAGTTTGTGGCGACGCGACCGGACATGGAACGGCAGCGGGTATGTTGGTGTCCATCACCAAAGCCGGTCTAATCGGTCTTCCTTTAGATGAACCGAATAAAATGCTGTATGACTTAAATCGACTTGTGAAAAAAGTGGATTTGGGGATTTTAAGAATGAGTTTAAATATTGTTCATTTTAAGAAGAACAAATTGAAACTTAGTTCAGCGGCTATGCCACCGTGTTATTTATATGTGGCCAAAACGAATAAGATCGAGGAAATCCAAATCAGTGGATTACCTCTAGGTGGCTTGTATGGGGCGACTTTTGATATGGAGGAACGTTCATTTTCAAAAGGAGACATATTTGTGATTGCATCGGATGGTTTACCAGAAGCTCCTAATTTAAAAGGAGAGCAACTGGGTTATCAGGCTGTTGAGGATTGTATTCTAGCGAATGCCGACAAATCTGCCACAGAATTAAAGGATGCAATGGTGGTATTAGGAAGTGATTGGTTGGCAGGCCAAACAACCCCAGATGATATTACGATAGTAGTTATTAAACATATTTGATACACTATAAAAAGAGAGATTATTTAAAGGACGAATTAATTAAACCTATGAAACCATTTCTGAAGTTTTTGATTTTGTTACATTTAGCATTTTTTTGTGTTTGTAATTTTTCGTTTGCGCAAGAGCAAAGTATTAGTATTAAGGACTCATTAATTAAAATCGAAAAATTGAGTGATAAGTCCAAGAAAGCCACTGGATATTTAATTTTGGCTTTGAATTTACAAGCTAAAAAGCTTGACACCACGTTTATTTTTCTTAAAAAAGCAGAAATTTTAGCTAAAGAAATTAATTCAAGCCAATTACTAGAATCAGTAAATCTACTATATGCTAATGCGGAAAACATATACTCCGGAAACTATACATCAGCCCTTTATCATGCATTTGATGCATTGAAGTATCGGAAAATTAATTTAGACAAGGGATACATAACGGCACTAAATGAAAAATCCGCCTTTTACTTTACAAATCCTTACAATGATATTTATTATCAAATCGCTTACATATACGCTCACTTAGGAAACAAAGACAAATGCTTGGAGTATTTGAATAAAATGGATCCCGAACTATTGAATATTAACTCTGCCAAAAATGCAGAAGTAACAGTTCCAACCACCCAAAGATTAACGCATTTAGCCGATATATTCTTATTAATTAATGATACTGGCAAAGCGCAAAAGTATATAGTTATCGCTCAAAGAAATAATCAGAAACTGCCCTATATGAAACAATGGGGGTACCCCTATATTTTGGAAGGAAATCTTAATGTAAAAATAGGGAACTATGAAAAAGCGATTAAAGCTTATCACAATGCCATACCCATTCAAGAATATTACAAAAGGACGAAAGGTACTTTAGAAGCTTATTATGGAATATCAGAGGCGTATTTTAAACTTAATCTGTTAGACTCTAGTTTGAAATATGGGAACTTGTTTAACGAACGTTCCCAAAAATACTCCTATACATTAGGTTCTTTGGGTAATTATAATCTATTATCTAACGTTCACAAAAAATTAGGTAATGATAGCCAAGCATTTTTGTATTTAAAGAAAGCAAATGATCTGCGCGATAGCCTTTATAACGATAAGCAGGTTAATCAGGCACAGAATTTTGCGCTAATTGAGCAACAGAAAAATGA
>Ga0209499_1000220_pt1 | contig 42597 bp, 39 predicted proteins | sample C_130208_EF_Meta_FD_187306 | JGI IMG/M metagenome (GOLD analysis project Ga0209499, IMG submission 187306) | Freshwater microbial communities from Lake Croche, Canada to study carbon cycling - C_130208_EF_MetaG (SPAdes) (version 2) | ecosystem: Environmental > Aquatic > Freshwater > Lake... | reverse complement strand
AACAGACTGTTTAAGTACATCACTTGCCTGGACTTTACTCATTAAGCTATCAAAGATACCCACATGACTAAAATCTATTTGCAAGGCATTAACACCAGCAGCTTGGAGGGTTTTAACCATCAAACGCTGAATCTCAATATCAGCTTCTATACCAGCATGTCCAAACAGCTCAGCCCCTAACTGCATCGGCTGACGCGTCTGTGCTAATCCATCAGGGCTAGTTCTTAATACACTTCCTGCGTAACAAAGACGTGTGACACCTTGATTATTCAACATGTGCGCATCAATACGGGCTGCTTGTGGCGTAATATCCGCTCGAACACCCATTAAACGACCTGTAAGCTGATCTACCACTTTAAATGTCGCCAAATCTAAATCATGGCCAACGCCAGTAATGAGGGACTCTAAATATTCTAACAAAGGTGGCATGACCAATTGATAGCCATGCACATCTAATAGATCTAATAGCGATCTACGCAAAGACTCAATTTGCGCTGCTTCAGCAGGAAGGACGTCTTCAATATATTCAGGTAGTAACCAATTACGCATAAATACTCAAATCAATTATTTTTTAGCGCCAGAATTGCGCATGTATTTCAAAAAGTCCGAGCTAGGCTCAAGCACCATGACATCACTCTTACTCTTAAAGCTGTTACGGTAAGCCTCTAGACTGCGATAAAACGCATAAAACTCAGGGCTTTTACCATAAGCCGCTGAATAAATAGCCGAGGCTTTAGCATCGCCTTCACCCTTAATGCGTTGAGCATCCTTAAAGGCTTCAGCAACAATGACTTCACGCTGCCTGTCCGCATCGGCGCGGATTTTTTCAGCTGCAGCTGAACCTTCTGACCGCAATTGATTAGCAACACCCTTACGCTCAGCTTCCATACGATCATAAACTGAGTTGCTCACATTCTCAGGCAAATCAACGCGTTTAATACGGACATCTAATACTTGAATACCGATTTGACGTGAGTCGCGGTCAGCACGCTGACGAAGGATTTCCATAATTTGGCTACGTTCGCCTGAAACCACATCATGAATTGTGCGTTTACCAAACTCTGCGCGAAGTCCATCATTAACTGTTTGAGATAAACGACGCTCTGCTTGAACCTCATCACCCTTAACCGACACGTAGTATTTTTGTGGATCAATAATGCGCCATTTAACAAAAGAATCCACGAGCACATTTTTTTTCTCGCTAGTAATAAAGCGGTCAGGCTCTTCCCAGTTGAGTGTCAAAATTCGGTTATCAAAATAAACCACGTTATCAACAAAAGGTACTTTAAAGTACAAGCCTGGCGTCTTCTCAATCGCCACTACTTCACCAAGTCGCTTAACTAATGCATATTCACGTTGATCTACAGTGAATGCTGATGCACTAATTAAGATCACTAAAAACAAAAAAACGGAAAGTACAAGGCCTAAATTTCTCATATCAACTCTCACTTTTATCTGCCATCACGTTCACGACTGCGCGAAGAATCGCGTACTTTTGAGTCAGCATTAACATCCACAGTTGGTATCACAGGCGTTAAAGTTGGCCCTGAATTTACTGGTGGTGCGCTTGCAGCAGTGGCAGCAATCAGTTTGTCTAACGGCAAATACAGCAAGCTATTCCCATTTTTTTGGTCAACGATTACTTTGCTTACGCTAGACATAATTTGCTCTTGTGCATCGAGATACATGCGAGAGCGAGTGACCTCTGGTGCGTGTTGATATTGAGCAAAGATTTGATTGAAACGACTTGCATTACCTTGCGCCTCGTTTTCAACCCTTAATTTATAACCATTTGCTTCTTGCAATAACCTTGAAGCTGTTCCGCGAGCCTTCGGTATGACGTCGTTTGCGTAAGCCTGACCTTCATTTTTTTGACGTTCTAAATCTTGCTTAGCTTTCACTGCATCCTCAAAAGCAGCTTGAACCTGCTCCGGGGGTTGAGCGTTTTGCATCGTTACACTAACAACATTAATACCTGTCTTGTAACGGTCTAGCACATCTTGCATTAATTTTTTGGTATTAACAGCGACCTCGTCTCTACCTTCATACAAAGCGAAGTCCAGTTTACTTTTACCAACGACTTCTCGAATCGCGGTTTCAGCAATGCCGCGCACAGCCTCTTCAGCGCTTCTGTTATTAAATAGCGTTTCTTCAACATTCTTTAGGTTGTACTGAACTGCAAACTGTAAATCAATAATATTTTCATCATCCGTTAACATTAAAGACTCATGCAGTTGTTTGCTACGTCCAGAGCTACCCTCTGCGGAGCGATATCCAATTTCAATGGTGCGGACCTGCTCCATATTTACAACCGTGACAGACTCTAATGGAAATGGCATGTGCCAACGCGGACCAGGCAAGGTTGTTTCAACATGCTTACCAAATCTCAACACAACACCTCGGGAACCTTGGTCAACGATATAAAACCCTGTAGCAAACCATACTAAAAAAATTAAACCGAAAACTGGAAGGATGGCGACGCTTGATTTGTCTTCAGGCTCACCGCTGATTTGCGGTGACTTTCCGAAAAAAGACTTTAATTTACGGCTGAACTGACGCATTACCTCATCTAAATCAGGAGGGCCTTCGTTGTTTCGATTACCCCAACCAGGATCGTTTGCCATTAAAAACTCCGAAAAATCAATAAATTAAGTATAAGCAGCTTCTGTCGTGCGATAGTCGTACAAGTGATGCTGATGTTCCGTTAATGCCTGCTCTAGATACTGCAGCCCATCTCCAGATTTAGCTGAAATTAATATTTTGCAAATTCTACCATATTCATCCCGCTCCAAGCCTGCCTCTAAGCCTGCACGATCAATTTGATTTAGCACTAAAATCTGGGGGACATCTTGGGCCCCAATTTCACTCAACACCTTGTTAACTTCTGCAATCTGTTCATCTCGATTAGTACTTGCGGTATCTACAATATGAAGCAACAAGTCTGCCTGCACCGATTCTTCAAGCGTTGCACCAAAAGCTTCAACCAAAGCATGTGGTAAGTGTTTGATAAAGCCAACAGTGTCAGAAATGACCATAGGGCCAGCATCGGGAATATAAAGCTTGCGTGAAGTGGTATCTAGTGTCGCGAACAACTGATTTGCAGCTAACACTTTCGATTGAGTTAAGCGATTAAATAAGGTGGATTTTCCTGCGTTGGTGTAGCCAACTAATGAAACCGACATTACCTGAGAGCGTTGACGGGAACGGCGTTGCATACCACGTTGCTGTTTTAACTTTTCTAATTTTTCACGAAGCTGTTTCACGCGAATTCGCAGCATGCGTCTATCAAGCTCAAGTTGAGTTTCACCCGGGCCGCCACGAACACCAATACCACCCTTTTGACGTTCCAAATGCGTCCAGCCTCGAACTAAACGAGTGGACAGATGTTCAAGCTGAGCAAGCTCCACTTGAAGCTTACCTTCATGGCTCTTAGCGCGCTGGGCAAAAATATCAAGAATTAAACCAGTACGATCAGCAACACGGCACTCTAGCAGACGCTCTAGATTTCGTTGCTGTGATGGACTGAGATCATGATTAAATACAACCGCGCGAGATTCCGTGGCTTGGACCATATCAGCCAGCTCCTCAGCCTTACCCGAGCCCAAATAAAGCTTGGCATCTGGCTTGTCTCGCTTGCCTTCAACGACACCTCGAATATTAATGCCAGCACTAATGGATAATTGCTTAAGTTCTTCTAAGCTTTCCTCATAGCCTGACTCACCAAAATCCAAACTGACCAGAATGGCATCGCTACTACTTTCTGGCCGATCAAGCATTTAGACACGACATCATTAACATTCTTCCATTACTTAAACATAAGCTAATCAACACTATTCTTCTTCCACCCCGCTCGGGATAGTCACTGCACGACCTGGAACAATCGTAGAGATGGCATGTTTATAAACCATTTGAGTCACAGTATTTTTTAGCAAAATCACGTATTGATCAAATGAATCGACTTGGCCCTGCAACTTAATCCCATTAACGAGATAAATAGAGACCGGCACATGTTCCTTACGTAGTGCATTTAAAAATGGGTCTTGTAACAACTGCCCTTTAGGAGTCATGTTTTCACCTTTTCTTGGTAGTGTTTAAATTAAAAACAATCGGTTGAGTCTTTTACTCTAGAATTAGGACTACAAGTATATGCCGTTCGTTCTCAATTTATTCAAAAATGTTTAGGCGCAAAAAACGGACATACGCTTAAGTGTTTCTTCTCTGCCTAAAAGCTGCATCACCGCATCAACACTTGGTGATTGACCGCCGCCTGTCACCATTACGCGAAGTGGCATCGCCACTTTAGGAAACTTCAATTCATTCTTAACGACTGTTTGCTCAATGACATGATGAAGCGCCTCAACTGTCCACTCAGTAACAGTCAATTCATCAAGCATTGCCTTCATAATCGGCATAATGTCAGGGGTTAGGTGCTTCTCAGCCGCCGCTGGGTCGAGCGCAGGCTGGCTGTAGAAATACTCAATACTTGCCGCTAAGTCGTTTAGGGTATTTGCCCGGTCACGATAAAGCGCAATGACACCGTTCAAGTCAGGCCCGCCATCGGTTTTAATGCCTTTAGCTAAAAGACGCTTTTGAATATCCGCAGCCAACACATTCAAATCCGCTTGCTTTATGTAATGTGCATTAACCCAATTGAGCTTTTCAGTATTAAATTGCGCTGCTGATGGCGTAATGTGGTTCAAATCGAACCACTCGCAGAATTGTTCCATGCTGAAAATTTCATAATCTCCATGAGACCAGCCCAAACGAGCAAGATAATTCAACACAGCTTCGGGCAAGTAGCCATCTTCGTCATATTGCATGACACTTACAGCGCCATGACGTTTAGATAGCTTTTGGCCATCATCGCCTAAGATCATAGATAAGTGAGCGTACTGAGGAATGGTCGCTCCAAGCGCTTTTAGCATATTGATTTGACGAGGTGTGTTATTCACGTGGTCATCACCACGAATTACTTGGGTAATGCCCATTTCCCAGTCATCAACCACCACACAGAAGTTATAGGTTGGTGTGCCATCACCCCGAGCAATAATCAAGTCATCGAGCTCTTCGTTTGAAATAGCAATATGACCTTTAACCATATCACTCCATTCCACCAGCCCTGTTTTTGGATTTTTGAAGCGCACTACTGGTTGCACACCAGCAGGCACTTCTGGAAGCGCCTTGCCTTCTTCAGGCCTCCAACGGCCATCATAGCGAGGCTTTGCGCCCTCTTGCATCTGACGTTCACGCAAAGCATCTAATTCCTCTTTGCTTGAATAACAAAGGTAAGCATGGCCTTCAGCCAACATTTTTTGGATGATTTCTTTGTACCTATCCATGCGCTGCATTTGATAGAAGGGACCTTCATCCCAATCAAGGCCAAGCCAGCTCATACCATCTAAAATCGCTTGTACTGCCTCAGGCGTTGAGCGTGCCACATCGGTATCTTCAATGCGAAGAATGAACTGACCTTTGTGTTTGCGGGCGTAAGCCCAAGAGAATAAAGCGGTACGTGCGCCGCCAATATGTAAAAAACCGGTAGGACTTGGAGCGAATCGTGTGCGAACAGTCATTATTTTAATTATCTTTGCTTAAATTCAATGATTAGATTTAATCTAGATTTTATCATGCCCTCCTTGGAGGATGAAGCAAAGACAAGTTGTTTGACCAAAAAAGTCTAGCCGAGATTTAACGACTCATGATTTAATCTGTGCTCGATTAAATCAGATTAAGAACAATATGCCTCAAGACTTAAGCAACATCCTCGGCTATAGCGCTGCTTTCCTCACAACCATTGCTTTTGCGCCACAAGCTTATCAATCATGGAAAACGCGCAACCTTGAAGGCATCTCATTGCCAATGTATAGCCTGTTTACAACAGGCGTAGCACTTTGGTTCTTCTATGGATTAATGATCCACAGCATGCCGGTGATTATCGCCAACGCTATTACCTTGATACTTTCAGCCATCGTACTTGCATTAAAAATTCAGCAAGTCCTCAAAAAATAATTATTTAACTTCTGCTGCGACCCAACCACCGCCGAGCGCTTTAAATAACTCTACAGTTGAAGTCAGTCTTGCTTGGCGACTTTGCACATAAGCTAATGAAGCATCGTTAAAAACGCGCTGCGCATCCAGCACCTCTAAATAACCCGTATAGCCTGATTTGTAGCGATTATTTGCAATTTCCAAAGCCTTGCTAGCAGATGCTTGGCTTGCATTAAGCGCCGCTTCACGCTCTGTGTTTTGGCGCACATTGACCAAAGCATCATTCACTTCTGTGAAAGCATTTTGCACTGCGCGCTCATAACTCCCCAGCAATTGCTTTTGCCCTGCTGACGCTTGATCCACTTTTGAACTTAAACGACCAGAATCGAACACTGGAAGATTTAGACTCAGACCACCATTCCAAATCCTAGCGGCAGATTTCAATACGTCGCCTAAATCTTTACTTTCACCACCCAAACCAGCCGTGAGCGAAATCGTTGGGAATAAAGCGGCTTTAGCCACACCGATTTTTGCATTAGCGGCAATTAAGTTCTGTTCGGCTTGGCGCACATCAGGACGTGCTTCCAATAGTGTTGAAGGCATACCGACAGGGGGCACAGGCGGGATAGGTAAAGACTGAATGTCCCCCGCCGCAACCTTCAAGTCCAAATCACCCGTAAGCACGGCTAATTGATGCTCAATAATGGCGCGTTGACGAGTTAAATCAGCTAACTGTGCGTTAAGGCTGTTGTAAGCCACTTCAGCCTGATACACATCCAGTGCTGAAGATACACCACCTTCTAAGCGACGCTGAGTTAATGCCAGGCTATCTTCACGACTTTTCATGTTCGCTTTAGAGATCTCAATTTGCGCTTCCAAACTGCGTAGCAACAAATAGTCCCCAGTCACTAAGCTTTTAAGCGACAAATCAACCGTGTCTTTAGCAAATCTTGAAGCTAAAGCCTGAGCCTTTGCAGACTCTTGCGCACGGCGCAATTTCCCCCAAAAATCCAATTCAAAAGTCGTGCCAAGCCTAACATTGAAATTGCTTCTTGTAGGACTCATGCCGTTAATCATAGGTACAGCACCCAACTCCGTCACCCTGAAACGATTTGCGCTTGAATCAAGATTCACCAGGGGAAATAAGGCTGCGCCAACTTCACGCATATAGCCATCAGCCTCTTCAATACGCGCAACCGCAATTTTAAGGTCGGTATTATTTTTGCTGGCTTTTGCAATCAAGTCATTGAGCACTTCATCGTTATAAAGCGTCCACCATTGATTGCTTAACGCTTCTGCGGCATCAGCCGCTTGTGCTTCTTGGTAAATCGCAGGTAATGCTTGCTTAGGTCTAAAGTAATTAGGGCCTACCATCTGACATGCCACCAAGCTTATTGCTGGCAAAGCTACAGACAATCTAATCAACTGTTTTAATTTCATTGTGGTTCTTTCTCTTGCGAATCATGATTTTCGACATGGTTTTCAACATGGCCATGCTGTCTCACATGTTTACCGCTCAACCATGTAAAGAACAAAGGAATAAAGATGGTGGCAATAAAGGTCGCTAATATCATGCCGCCGAATACACCTGTGCCCATAGAACGGCGCGCTGCAGCACCAGCACCTGTGGCAACAACCAAAGGCAAGATACCAAGCACAAAAGCCATCGAAGTCATCACAATCGGCCTGAAGCGCAATCTAGCAGCTTCAAGCGCGGCTTGAGCAACCGGCATCCCCTCTTCCATTTTTTGCTCAGCAAACTCCACAATTAGAATCGCATTCTTCGCAGCCAAGCCAATCAAGGTAATTAAACCAATTTGGAAGTAAATATCATTTGGCATGCCGCGCAAAAGCACCGCCAGCAATGCCCCTGCGAGTGCAAACGGCACCGCCATGATCACCGCCAATGGTAAAGCCCATGTTTCAAACTGAGCCGCCAAAATCAAGAACACCATAATGATAGCGAAGCCGAAAGCAAATAATGCAGCAGAGCCAGTACGCCTCTCTTGGTAGGCCTGGCCTGTCCAAGCAATTTTGTAGCCATCAGGTAAGTTTTCTTTAGCAATGCGTTCAACCGTTTTGATCGCATCGCCAGAGCTCACACCTGGTGCGCCACTGCCAAAGACTTTGGCAGAGAGTAAGCCGTTATAACGCTCCAATTGCTCAGCACCAACGATATTGCTGACCTTGCTTAAAGCTGAAAGTGGAATCATATTCCCGCTAGGATTCGCAACGGTTGGCTGACTACGCACATAAACTTTACCCAAGTCCTCTGGTTTCATGCGGAACTCAGGCTCTGCCTGCAATTGCACACGATAGGTGCGGCCATTGCGGTTAAAGTCGTTCACATAGAAAGCGCCCATCGTGCTTTGCAAGGTCGCATAAATATCCGCTATACGGACACCCTGTGAAAGCGCCTTTGCCTCATCCACTTCAATTAAAAGCTGTGGAACTGTTGGACGGAAAAATGAATTTAAGCCTGTTAATGTTGGCTCAGCACGCATGGCATCAATAAAGCCATTCATAACAGCTGCAAGTTTGATCGGATCGGTATCGCGTTGACTTTGCACATACACTTCAAAGCCCCCAGCAGAGCCTAAGCCACGAATTGCAGGTGGATTAACGGCTATCGCCAAGCCATCTGGCTGACTCATGCCAATGCCAAACAATTTTCCCACAATATCAGTTGCACTTGTTTCGCGCTCTTTCCAATCCTTGAGGCGCACAAACATGGTCGCAGAGTTAGTTTTATTGGCACCTGTGAGCAATTCAAAACCATTCACCGCAAACTCATGAGCGACTGCTGGGTCATGTGCAATCGCAGATCTAATGGCTTCTGTTGTTTTAGAGGTGCGGCTTAAAGTTGCACCATCAGGCATGATGACAATAGTCACCACATAGCCTTGATCTTCAGCAGGCACAAAGCTACCTGGCACCACTCTAAACAACACAGCCACAATCCCTACGATCAGTGCAAATACCACACCACCAACTAATTTATGCTTGAGGGTCTTGCTGACTGTGCCGGTATAAAAGTTAGTCATGCGCCCGAAGCCATGATTAAACTTTCTGAAAAATGCGTTTTCAGTGTTGGACTTCTTCAAGATCATGGCGCAAAGTGCTGGTGTAAGCGTCAGTGCAACTACGCCAGAAATCACTACAGCAATCGCTACCGTGACCGCGAATTGTCTATATAACTCACCCGCAATACCGCCTTGGAATGCAACTGGCACAAACACGGCACAAAGCACGAGCACAATCGCCACAACGGCGGCAGACACCTGACTAATCGACTTGATCGCGGCAGGTAATGGCGCCATATTCTCTTCAGTCATCAATCGCTCGGTATTCTCAAGCACTACAATGGCATCATCCACTACGATACCAATCGCCAAAATCATGGCGAATAAGGTCAACAAATTAATCGAGAAGCCGAATAGATAAAGCCCAGCAAAAGTACCGATTAAAGAAATTGGTACGGCGATGATAGGAATCAGCGTTGCGCGCCAGCTTTGCAAAAATAAGAACACCACCAACACCACCAATATCAAAGCTTCTGCAAAGGTATGGAACACTTCGTTGATAGTTGCCTTTACGAAGTCGCTCGTGTCATAAGGAATGGTGTATTGCATACCCGCTGGAAATCCAGCTTTTAGCTCTTCCATTTTCAGCTTGATATTTTTAGCGGTATCAAGTGCATTTGCCCCTGTTTGCAAGAAGATAGGAATCGCCACACCTGCCGTGCCATCTAGTGTTGAAGCCACGTTATAGTTTTGTGCACCGAGCTCGATGCGCGCGACGTCTTTCAAATATAGAACGCCATTCGGCCCATCAGCTTTTACAATCACATTGCCAAACTGCTCTGGGTCAATCAGGCGACCTTTTGCTGTGACGGTATAAACCAACTGCTGAGAAGATGGCGCTGGCTCTTGACCTATCTTGCCTGCTGCATATTGATTGTTTTGTGCGGTAATCGCATTGGAAATATCCGTAGTACTGACACCAAGTTGCGCCATACGATCTGGGCGAAGCCAAACGCGCATTGAGTAATCTTGCCCGCCAAAGATCGTGGCATCACCTACGCCTTTAACGCGTTTAACTTCATCCATCACGTTAAGCGTGGCATAGTTACTTAGGAATAAACGGTTATGATCTTTATTTTTTGAAGTGAGCATCACCACTAGCAAAATGTCGTTCGATTTTTTCTGAACGATTAAGCCGTTACGACGTACTTCGTCAGGCAAACGTGGCGTTGCGATGTTAACGCGATTACTAACATTAAATGTTGCTTGGTCTACGTTGGTCCCAATTTCAAACGTGGCTGTAATGACCAATGTGCCGCTGGAGTCGGCACTAGAGTTGAAATACAGCAAGTTATCAACACCGCTCAACTGCTCTTCGATTGGCGCAGCGACGGTTTTGGATATCGTATCAGCACTTGCACCAGGGTAAACCGCCGTAATGGTTACCGTTGGCGGAGCAATTTGTGGATATTGTGCGATTGGCAGTTTAAATGCCGCCGCCAAGCCAGATAGCACAATAATGATAGATAAAACCGAAGCAAAAATAGGCCGCGTGATAAAAAATCGTGTGAAGTTTTTCATATTTAATTACTTAACTTTTGTAGGATTGGCGGCTGGCATTGCTGGTGCAGCACCAAAAGGATGAGGGTTCACTGGCGCACCAGGACGCACTTTAATTAAATTATCAGCAATCACTTGGTCACCCTCCTTTAGGCCCTCAAGCACCACCCAATCATTACCTAACCACCCACCCTCTTTAATCGGGCGAACAGCGGCAACCACTTTGCCTTCTTTATCTTTATCCGCCACAAATACAAATCTTCCTTGATCTCCAGTGAGTACCGAAGTTTGTGGAATAAGAAAGACGCCATTACGAACACCCGTTGTAATACGTGCCCTTACAAATTGACCTGGCAATAATTGATGCTCGTTATTCTCAAAGGTGGCTCTTAATTGTTGCGTCCCTAATTTTGGGTCGATTTGGCTAGCCGAAAAGTTTAACTTGCCCTTTTGTTTGTAGACTGTTCCATCTTGCAAGATAATCGACACTTCTTTCACATTCTTTTCAGTTAAGTGCCCACCAAGCTGCTTGATTTCACTGTCAGACAAACTGAAGCGCACCCAAATCGGGGAAATTTGAGAAACTGTTGTTAACAAGCTAGTGTTGGGCGCAACCAATGCGCCCTCAGAAAATTGGAAACGACCAGAAACGCCTGTTAATGGAGAGGTCACATTGGTATAGGAAAGATTCAACTCAGCTTCTCTTACATTCGCCAATGCTTGCTGAAGACTGGCCACTGAAGTAGCTTTGTCGCTTGTCGCATTATCATATTCACGCTGACTGATTGACTGACTAGCCAATAAACTACGTAAACGTGATTCCTCGCGCGCTGCTTGCTCAACCCTTGCTTGCTGAGCTGAATAAGCCGCTTTAGCCTGTTGCAGAGATATTTGATATGGGGCTGGGTCGATCAAAAACATGGTTTGGCCAGCATTTACAGAAGCACCTTCGTCGTACATGCGTTTTAATAAAATACCGCCAACGCGCGGGCGAATTTCAACCTCTTTCGCACCTTCAGTTTGTGCTACTGCTTCAGCAGTAATCGGAACGCTAGTTGATTTGACTGAAATCACACTCACAGGCATCACCATGCCAGCCCCTTGCGGTGTAGCCTCTTCTTTTTTGCCACAAGCAACTAAGCCCAAGCTTGTTATTGCGCAAATCGTTAGAAAGTGCGAAAAACTTGGCTTGCCGCTGCGTTTTAAAAATAAGGTTGGCATTGCTAACTCCATGTCTTTTAAGTGGATATTTAAAATAATGCTTGTTTACATACAATATTGAATGTATATTATATACAAACAAATTGACCTCTGCATGCTGTTTTGAAAAATAAAAAACACCATTTTTAACAAAGAGTTAATTATGCAAACAAGGATACTAATTCGTGGTCAGACAAACTAAAGAAAATGCTGAAATCACTAGACAACGAATTATTGATGCTGCTCGCGAGGTCTTTTTATCTCGCGGAGTAAGCCGAACTAGCATGGAGCAAATTGCCACAAAGGCCGGATTAACACGCGGAGCTATCTACTGGCATTTCAGCAACAAGACAGATTTGTTTAGCGCCCTTCGAGAACAAGTATTGCTACCACTAATAGATCGAATGGACGACAACCTTCTTGTTGAAAACAATGATGACCCACTGGGTCAAATAGGCAAGTTTCTCAGCGGTACCATCGACGCATTAAATGAGTCATCTGACACCCGCCAAACATTTGAAATTATGATGGTGAAATGCGAATACGTAGAAGAACTAACGCAAGTGCTTGAACAAACATTACTCAACTGCGAACGTGTCAGCAAAAAAATCGAGCAGTTATATGAACGCGCTGAAACTAAAGGCCAACTAAAGGTTTCAGACTCACCCGCTATTCTTGCAATGGACACACACTTATTCTTTAGCGGATTAATACACCTGTGGGTCAAAGACTTGGATAACAAACACTATCGAAGCCAAGCTGCTGATTTAATAACCAACCACATCAATTTGCGTAGAAAATAAGCTTAGCATGCCTTATCATAGCGACCTTGTTTAAGTAGCGTTACCAAGAAAGAATTTTGTGCCCAATTTTATTGTCGCCGCACTCTATAAGTTTGCAAAACTCACCGATTACCAAGCTATTCAGCCCAGCTTGCTAGACTTTTGTGTTGCTCATAACATCAAAGGCACACTGTTGCTTGCTGAAGAAGGCATTAATGGCACGGTGGCTGGCAATCGCGCTGATATTGATGCGCTGATTCATTACCTTAAACAAGATGCTCGTTTAGCAGACTTAGAACATAAAGAATCGCATGCGGAAGAAATGCCTTTTTACCGGATGAAAGTTCGCCTTAAAAAGGAGATTGTGACTTTAGGCGTAAAAGGCATAGACCCAAATTACAAGGTGGGTACCTATGTGAAACCTCAGAACTGGAACGCGCTAATCTCAGACCCTGATGTGATATTGATTGATACTCGCAATGATTACGAATATGACATTGGCACATTTAAAGGCGCCATTGACCCTAAAACCACGACATTTCGTGAGTTTCCTGATTACGTCAGCAAAAACCTAAATGCCAAGCAACATAAAAAAGTTGCGATGTTTTGTACCGGTGGCATCCGCTGTGAAAAAGCCAGCTCTTATATGATGGAGCAAGGATTTGAAGAGGTTTATCACTTACAAGGTGGCATCCTCAAGTATCTAGAAGAAGTGCCGAAAGAAGAAAGCCTATGGGAAGGCGAATGCTTTGTGTTTGACCAACGTGTTTCAGTAAAACATGGTCTAGAGATTGGCGATTACGATCAATGCCACGCTTGCCGCCATCCTCTCTCTCCTGACGAAATGCAAAGCGAACAATATGTCCCAGGCATCTCATGCCCCCATTGCTTTGATAAACTTACTGAAGAAAAACGAACCAGTGTCACTGAACGCCAAAAACAAATAGCGCTAGCCAAAAAGCGTGGCGAAGCGCACATTGGAAAAGTGATTGATAAAACACACGGTCACAAAACACAAAAAGAAAAGCAATAAAACCTCACCTACTACTTAAGAAAATATAATGCAAGATATTGAATTTATAATAAATACCGAATACGTTGAGCTGTGCAACCTGCTCAAGTTGGTTGACTTGGCAGACAGTGGCGGACGAGGCAAAGCCATGGTGGCTGAAGGCTTAGTTAAAGTAGATGGCGAGTTAGAACTTCGCAAAACTGCCAAAATAAAAGCTGGTCAAATTATTGAATGCCAAGGTAAACGTATATTGATTAGCATAGACCCTAATGCTGAAATCAAACCACCAAAAGTAAAAGCCCCTAAAGTGCGTGGCAAAGGTCAGCCTAATCGGCGCAGTGGCGCAGGCGTCAAGCCAACAGGCACAAAGTCTGCAAAAAAAAATAGTGCAAATAAGGCTGACCCGAGTGCAGAGAAGAAATCACCATGGCACTAAAATCCACCATCTACAAAGCGGACTTGCAAGTGTCCAACATGGACAGCAACTACTATGCTGCACATAGCTTAACGCTTGCCAGACACCCTTCTGAAACCGAAGAACGCTTAATGGTAAGGCTCATTGCTTTTGCATTGTTTGCAAGCGAGTCATTGGCTTTTGGCAAAGGCTTAAGCGATGACGAAGAACCAGACTTATGGCAAAAGGATTTAACAGGCGCCATTGAGCTTTGGATAGAAGTTGGTCTGCCTGATGAACGTGCACTTCGCAAAGCTTGCGGTCGTTCTAAACAAGTGGCGTTATTACTATACGGTGATCGCACGGCTGATATGTGGTGGGATCAAAACAGCAAGGCACTTCTCAAGCTAGATAACTTAACCGTGATTAATTTGCCAAGCACAGAAGAGCTTGCTAGCGCAGCCACAAGAAATATGAATATCAGTTGTACGATGCAAGACGATGAAATGCTGGTGACTCATGGTGCAGGTAGCTTTACGCTTCTGCCTGCAGTATTAAAAGCCTTTAATTAAGACTGCTTCTGCATAAACTCTTTGTAGATATTGCGATCCTTTAAACATTCACTATCTGTTTTGTCAGGGCAACTCTCTCTTAGCTTGCAAAAACAAGTTTTAGCCAATGTTTCCTCTAAGTGACTAAGTGATGTCTGGCTGTTTTCTTGTGAATGACTCATGTTTATAACTTTCTTTAAGTGTTATCTTAATTACTTTAACTTTTTTTGGATGCTTGAGCCATTAAAATAGTTTCCGCCTAACAAAAAAAACGGAAATTATTCAAGGATTCTTATTCACAAAGACGCTATTCAGCGTGACAGAAGACCGCTTATTAGGCAAAATACTACTTTTACTTTTTTTGCTTTTAAGTGATCTGAAATATAAAAATCGCACGAAGCATAACACTCTGAAAACAAAAATATTTACGCTAAATTAGTTGATAAAAATCAAAAATAGCGTAGATAGATGGAGAGATTCTTTATGTCAGCCCATGTAATTCCTTTCGAAAACCTGCGTAACGTTGATGTGCCTTCAGTTGGCGGCAAGAATGCATCACTAGGGGAAATGATTTCGCAGCTTTCTGCAAAAGGTGTTCGCGTTCCTACCGGCTTCGCAACAACTGCCGATGCATACCGTGAGTTTTTGGCGCAAAATGGTTTAGATGCCAAAATCGTTGCGACACTCGAATCACTTAATGTGGATGACACTATTGCCTTGGCTAGCTGCGGCAAGCAAATTCGTGAATGGATTATGGCCGAGCCCTTCCCTGCGGCACTTGAAAAAGCAATCGCAGAGAACTATGCAACACTCACTGCAAAATCAGGCAACGGCGCGACATTTGCTGTGCGCTCATCAGCAACAGCTGAAGACCTTCCTGATGCTTCATTCGCGGGCCAACAAGAATCTTTCTTAAATATTCAGGGCGCGGATAATATTCTCCACGCCATTAAAGAAGTATTTGCTTCTTTATACAACGACCGCGCGATTTCTTACCGTGTTCACAAAGGTTTTGTTCACGCAGATGTTGCTTTATCTGCAGGCGTACAACAAATGGTGCGTAGCGATATTGGCTGTGCCGGCGTAATGTTTACCATCGACACAGAATCAGGCTTCCAAGACGTTGTGTTTATTACTTCATCTTACGGCTTGGGCGAAACAGTCGTTCAAGGCGCTGTTAACCCTGATGAATTCTATGTTCACAAACCCTTATTGGCACAAGGTAAAACAGCCATTGTTCGCCGAACCATGGGCTCTAAACTCATCAAAATGGTGTTTAGCGATGCAACACAAGCTGGCAAAAGTACAAATACTGTTGAAGTAGATGCTGCTGACAGTGACCGTTACTCACTCACAAATGACGACATTTTAGAATTAGCACGTTATGCGATGATCATTGAATCGCATTATGGTTGCCCAATGGATATTGAATGGGGCAAAAACGGCGTTGATAACAAACTATACATCTTGCAAGCACGTCCTGAGACTGTGAAATCGCAAGAAGCGAATAACAACGTGACCGAAACATTCACACTAGAAAAGCACGCGGCTAAACCAATGGTAGTTGGCCGCGCTGTGACACAAAAAATCGGTACAGGCCCTGTTCGTATTGTGCTCGACCCAGCCGACATGCATTTAGTACAGCCAGGCGATGTATTAGTGGCTGACATGACTGACCCTAACTGGGAACCAGTCATGAAGCGTGCAAGTGCTTTGGTCACCAACCGTGGTGGCCGTACTTGCCACGCTGCGATTATCGCGCGTGAATTAGGCATTCCTGCGATTGTTGGCTCTGTCAACGCAACTGACGTTTTGCGCGAAGGTGAAATCGTCACCGTTTCATGTGCTGAAGGTGAGTCGGGTTTTGTGTATCACGGCGCCCTTCCATTCTCAGTAAATACGCAAGCCACTGCCGCACTCAGTAAACCGCCATGCAAAATCATGATGAACGTTGGTAACCCAGATATGGCGTTTGGCTTTGCTAAAACACCTAACGATGGCGTTGGCCTTGCGCGCTTAGAGTTTGTGATCAACAACATGGTTGGCATCCATCCAAAAGCAATTTTGAATGTCGATGCAATGCCGGCACCAATGCAAACGATTATCAGAAATCGTGCACGTGGCTATGCTAGCCCTACCGACTTCTACATTGATAAAGTCGCTGAGGGAGTTGCGACGATTGCGGCTGCTTTCTACCCAAAACCAGTGATTGTGCGCACATCTGACTTCAAGTCTAATGAATACAAAAAATTAGTGGGTGGTGATATTTACGAGCCTGATGAAGAAAATCCAATGATTGGCTTCCGCGGTGCAGCGCGTTATATGGCAGCAGACTTTAAAGAGTGCTTTGCGATGGAATGTAAGGCAATGAAAAAAGTCCGTGATGAAATGGGCTTGGTCAACGTTGAAATCATGATCCCATTTGTACGCACTTTGGATGAGGCGAAAGCAGTCACTGAAATCTTAGCGGCTAATGGCTTGAAACGTGGCGAGAATGGCCTGCGCCTTATCATGATGTGCGAAATCCCTTCTAACGCACTTCTTGCAGAGCAATTCTTAGCGTACTTCGATGGTTTCTCTATCGGCTCTAACGATTTGACACAGTTAACACTTGGGATGGACCGCGACTCTGGTATCTTGGCGGATGGCTTTGATGAACGTAACGAGGCAGTTAAAGTTTTACTCCGCATGGCGATCAGCACGGCAAACCGTTTAGGCAAGTACGTCGGCATTTGCGGCCAAGGCCCATCAGACCACCCAGACTTTGCGCAATGGTTAGTCGACGAAGGCATCCAATCGGTATCACTTAACCCTGATACTGTTGTTGCCACTTGGCAAAAATTGACGCAAAAGTAAGCGTTAAATTTCGTGAAACGCTCAGCATTATTCATTTCTGACAGTACTGGCATGACTGCCAGTGCCTTAGGAAAATTGCTCGAGCATTTTCCGCATACTGAATTTACCCAGGTTCGCTTACCTTTTACAGACACACCAGAAAAAATTGAAGTTGCTAAGACTGCGATTGCAAAAGCAACAGAGCAAGATGGTATTCGTCCAGTTGTTATTATGTCGCTTGGCAACTCAGAGCTTCGCTCATCGCTTAAACAGGTGGATGCTTACTACATCGATCTATTCAGTACATTTATTGATCCATTAGGCATAGAGCTTGGCGAGCAGCCTTTAACTGGCTCTGGGATTGCTCACGGAGCGATGGGAAGCAACTATTCTGACCGCATGGAAGCGATTAACTTCACGCTCAACCATGACGACGGCATGACCAATAGCGGCTTAGAAGAAGCCCAAGTTATTTTAGTAGGTGTTTCTCGATGCGGAAAAACCCCTACAAGCATTTATTTGGCGATGCAATTTGGCATTAAAGCAGCTAACTATCCACTTATCCCAGAAGACTTTGAACGAGGCAGTTTGCCAGCAGCCTTGAGAAATCACATACACAAGATATTTGGCTTAACAATTAAGCCTGAGCGTTTGCATTCGGTGCGTAGCGAAAGAAGACCAGACAGTAAATATGCATCGCTTGAAAACTGCAAACAAGAAATTGCAACTGCTGAGGGCTTGATGCGCAACGCTGGCATTACTTGGGCTGATTCAACAAGCAGATCTATCGAAGAGCTCTCTGCAATTATCTTGCAAAGACTTGGCATTCAACAAAAATAAAGCTGAATAAGCCTTAGCTACTAGAAATTCCCCGAAATGCCTGCAGTTAATGATGGCTCATCCATCAAAGCAATCTGTTCGCGTAGTTCTAATATCCTATCTTGCCAATATTGCTGGGTATTAAACCAAGTGAAAGCGACTTTAAACGCTGGGTCATCCCAACGCCTTGCAAGCCATGCAGAGTAATGAATAAGACGTAAAGTTCTTAGCGCTTCGATTAAGTGAAGCTCACGCGGATTAAAGTCGTAAAAATCTTCATATCCCAAAAGAACTTTATTCAATTGCTTCTGCATTTCCTCTTGTTCTCCAGAGAGCATCATCCATAAATCTTGAATAGCTGGCCCCATGCGGCTATCATCAAAATCCACAAAGTGTGGTCCTGCATCCGTCCATAATAAATTGCCCATATGGCAATCACCGTGCAACCTAAGCAGGGAAACGTCACCAGCTCTATCGTAACACCGCCTTACGCCATCTAAAGCCTGTGCAACTACGCCGCGATAAACGACTTCAAGTTCTGTAGGTATCATGCCTTCGTTCAGCAAATATACGCTTGGCTCTTCACCAAAAGTCTCGACGTTTAACGCTGGGCGATGCTTAAAGTCACTTAGTGCACCTACGCTATGAATACGGCCAATAAAACGACCTATCCATTCAAGCACACCCTCTTGATCTAGCTCTGGCGCACGCCCACCATGCTTAGGGAAAATGGATAAACGAAAGTCTTGATAAGTAAATAAAGTCTTACTATCAATTTGCGTTGGTGAAACTGCTGGGATTTCAGCATCCGCCAAACTTTGAACAAATAAATGCTCCTCAAGTATTGCGGCATCATCCCAACGATGTGGTCGATAAAACTTAGCAACGATAGGTGAAGCATCTTCAACGCCGACTTGATAAACACGGTTCTCGTAGCTATTGAGCGCAAGCAAGCGACCATCAGTGTCGATACCTACACTATCAATCGCATCAAGGATAAGGTCTGGAGAAAGATTTGAAAACGGGATGGTAGTTTGAGCCATCCCGCATTTTACAACGTAATGAAGCTTACTTTAGGAATGGTTTAATTTTGTCCATTATTTCATCTGAGGCAGGATCAACTTCACTGCTAAACGCATAGACCTTACCTCCTGGCTGAATAACATATTTGTAAAAATTCCACATCGGCACTTGCTTAGTGATGGCAATCAATTGTTTATATAAAGGATTGGCGTTAGGTCCTGAGACTGAGGTTTTAGAAATCATCGGAAATTTAACTGAATAAGTATTAATACAGAAATCGCCAACCTCTTTATCACTAGCAAGTTCCTGCCTGAAATCATTAGAAGGAAAGCCAACCAACAACAACCCTTTTGATTGGTAACGCTTATACAGGCTCTCTAAGGTTTCAAATTGAGGCGTAAAGCCACATTTACTTGCCGTGTTCACTACTAGGATAGTCTTGTCTTGATAATCGCAAAGATTAACTTTTCCACCCTGCAAGGTTGTGAATTGATGATTGTATAAATCAGGGCAGGCAGCAAGCGTGGCGCTTGATAAAAGCATCATTAAAACTCCCAAACAGGTCTTTAACATTTTTAAATTCCTTCATCACATAACTAAATAACTTACTAATAAGACTAATACAAACCCGAATGGTTCATGAAAAAAGCATGGACAAGGCTTGTAGATAAACTGGCTAGGCGCTAATATTCAGCCATTGATTGAAATAAGGTGCGTTGTGGATATTCATGTTGGCGAGATATATGGCAAACAGACCACGGGCAAGTTTGTGATGTACAACGTGCTCAAGGTGAGCAAGAGCGTCATTACCCTTCAAAACATCGATAACCCATTAAGCCTGTTTGAAACAACCGCAGACAAACTCTCATCTTCAGGTTATATCCGCATTAGCCAGACACCTTATATTGATTTAGATGCCTCAACGCCTAAGCGCCGCAAAGCCGCAAAAAAACCATCGCGTTGCCCGCTCACTTTTGACTTCTTAGAGGATAGAGCAGATAGTGAGCGCCCTTCCCCAATTATGCCGGACTTGTTTACCGCTTAATCCTGAGGCGGACCACCCCAAAGGTCATGCCCATCAGCATCGTAAATTTGCACTTCCACGAAATCACCAGGCGTTAAGCCTTCAGCATCAGCCAAATACACAACTCCATCAATTTCTGGCGCATCAGCTTTAGTGCGTCCAATCGCTTCGATATTGCCTTCTTCGTCTTCTACAATCTCATCTACAAGCACGGTTTGCATGGTGCCGATTTTAGATTGCAACTTTGCAGCGCTAATCCGCTCTTGAACGTCCATAAAACGCGCTAGACGCTCTTTTTTTACTTCTTCAGGTACTTGGTTAGGAAGTGCATTGGCTGAAGCGCCATCGACTGCAGAATAGGTAAAGCAACCTACGCGATCCAATTGCGCTTCTTCTAAAAAGTCGAGCAACATTTGAAAGTCATCTTCCGTTTCACCTGGGAAACCAGCAATGAAGGTACTGCGCACAGTAATATCTGGGCATATATCGCGCCAGGCCTTGATGCGCGCTAAGTTATTTTCACTACTTGCTGGACGCTTCATAGCTTTTAAAATACGCGGGCTAGCATGTTGGAATGGAACGTCCAAATAAGGCAATATCAAGCCATCTGCCATTAACGGAATCACTTCATCAACATGAGGGTATGGATAAACATAATGCAAACGCACCCAAACGCCTAACTCACTGAGTGATTTTGTTAACTCTGTCATACGCGTTTTTACTGGGCGACCATTCCAAAAGCCGCTTCGGTACTTTACATCCACACCATATGCCGAAGTGTCTTGAGAGATCACCAAGATTTCAGAAACGCCAGCATTCACAAGGTTTTCAGCTTCATTCAAGACTTCGCCAACAGGACGACTCACCAAGTCGCCACGCATGCTTGGAATAATGCAAAAGCTACAACGGTGATTACAGCCTTCGGAGATCTTTAAATAAGCATAATGGCTTGGCGTCAAACGTACGCCTTGTGGTGGCACTAAATCAACGTAAGGGTCATGAGGTTTAGGTAAATTAGCATGAACGGCTGTCATTACTTCTTCAAGCGCATGTGGCCCAGTCACGGCAAGCACACTAGGATGTGCTGTTTGCACAACACCGCTCTTAGCACCCAAGCAACCAGTTACAATCACTTTGCCATTTTTATTAATGGCTTCACCAATGGCATCCAGTGATTCCTCAACCGCGCTATCAATGAAGCCGCAAGTGTTCACCACGACCAAATCAGCGTCTTCATATGAGCCAGATATTTCATAGCCTTCTGCACGCAATTGGGTGAGAATACGCTCTGCATCTGAGCCGGCTTTAGGGCAACCAAGTGAAACGAAGCCAACTTTTGATGTATTGTTTGAACTCATGGAAATTAACCTACTTAAATATTAAAAATGTACATCATTGCAATCGCTTGGCTTTACGTGACCTTTTTAATGGCTGCTACTGAAACTAGCATTACTGCGGGCATTCTTACTTTTTTCTTTTACGGCTTAATGCCTTGTGGATTGCTCATGTGGATATTAGGTACGCCACAACGTAAACGTAAAAAAGCGCTACTCGAGGAAGAACTTCGTCAGCCAAATAGATCCGATTCCCAAGCCGATTAAACCAACTTGCGCAAATGTTTCTTTCAGCTCAGTGCGTTTATGCAAGCCTGGGATTAAATCTGCAACCGCAACATAGAGCATGCTTGCCGCCGCTAGACCTAAGATTGTTGCAATCCAATTTTGTACCGTTTGCAAAGCAAAATAAGCTAATACTCCACCTACTACCGTCGCTAAGCTTGAAAATAAGTTAAACATCAACGCTTGTTTTTTGCTGTAACCTGAGTGCAGAAGAATTAAGAAATCGCCAACTTCCTGCGGAATTTCATGGGCAATAATCGCCATGGCGGTTACCGCGCCTAGCCTAATATCAATCATAAAGGCTGCGGCAATTAAAATACCATCTACAAAATTATGAAAAGTATCACCCACCATAATCATCATGCCGCTTCGGCCTGAGTCATGGTGATGTCCATGTGAATGTGGCTTTACAATAGAGGGCGATTTATCAGTAACCGCTTTGAATTTTGCGGTTTGATTGTCTGCATGATGCTGACCTTCATGCGCGGGACAATCATCCTCTGTATGCATAGCATGGACTTCACAGTGCTCGCCGTGGCAGTGACGCCACAACACCAACTTTTCCAGCACAAAGAATAACAAGATGCCAAACAGCACTGTCGCTGCCATGCTTTCAACACTACTCGCCTCGTGGAAAGCATGCGGCAATATCTCAAGGAATACTGCCCCCAACATCGCGCCAATCGCATAGCTAATCAGCATTGGAATCCATTGGGTACGAGCATTGAGTGCTACGAAGCCAGCACACATAACACTAAGCGCCCCGCCAAGCAAGCTTGCTGAAATAATCCAGGTTAAGGTAGGTATATGTGCGTTAAACATTTATTTTTTAGTTTCTTTATTGAATATATCTTTATTTTAAATCTTATTGCCACGCCGATATTATAAACGAGGTGTCAAGCCTTGCTCACTCAAACCAGATCATTGTTGCCATGCGACCTGTAAGACCATCGCGTCTAAATGAAAAATACCGGGATGGGGTGCTGTATGTACACTCTCCGCCGCCATAGATTTTATTAAGCCCCTGTTTATTCAAACGCTGTTTTGCAATCCCATATAAATCTCCTAGCCATTTATCGCCATAGGCTTTGAAAGCCTGATCAGCTTGAGCATCTTGCGCAATAAACGCTTCACGCACCTCACTACCTACTTCAAAAGCATCGGGGCCTATCGCAGGACCTAACCATGCCATTAACTCTTCTGATTCAACGCCCATCATTTTAATAGTAGCCTCAATCACGCCATCACATAAGCTACGCCAACCCGCATGGATAGAAGCAACTGCAGTGCCTTGCTGATTACATAGCAATACTGGCAAGCAATCGGCCGTCATGGTCACACAAACCACATTTTTATTTTTACTAAACGATGCATCCGCATCTTGAACACACAGGCTTTTAGTTACATCAATCACTTCAACACCATGTACTTGATTAAGCCATACAGGCTGGGAAGGCAAATAGTCGCTTAGTAATTGGCGATTTTTTGCAACCGCTAAACCATCATCTTGCACATGCAAACCAAGATTTAGGCTGCCATATGGCGCAACACTATAGCCCCCTAGCCGAGTCGTTTGTATCGCTTTCACATTAGCTGGTGCTGGCCAATCTGGAATGATGAAGTCAACCTTACTCAATATCCTATTCACCCTCTTCAAGTGGTTCTAGATCGCCGTCCAATTCACCTTCGTCATCGAATTCATCATCTTCGTAATCCTCATCAGACAAATAAGGATCTTCACTAAACTCAAATGGTTCTTCAAGCGGTGCATCCTCATGACGCATGGCCTCTAGTAAAGCTTTCATGTCATCAGCCAATTCTATCTGCCATTCAATTGGCTCATTAGTGGCAGGATGGATTAAGCCTAACTTGATCGCATGCAAAGCTTGTCTATCAAAGCCCTGAACAAAGTCTCTGAGTGTTTGTGTCATCGCCTTTAATGGGATGATGCCTTTATACCCATAAACAGTATCACCAACAATTGGCGCTTTTAAAAATTGCATGTGCACACGAATTTGATGGGTGCGTCCTGTCTCTAAGTTACAACGCATATAGGTATGGACTGCAAAGCGTTCTAACACTTCATAGCGCGTCACCGCTGGCTTACCCATCTTATTAATCGCCATTTTAGTGCGCGAGTGTGAATGGCGACCAATTGGTTGGTCTATCTTGCCGTTACGCCACACCTGCCCCCAAACAATGGTGCGATATTCGCGTTTAACGGTGCGAGCCTGTAACTGTCTTACAAGATTAGTTTGCGCGGTCAATGTTTTAGCAATCACCAACAAGCCGCTGGTATCTTTGTCTAAACGATGCACAATCCCAGCTCGCGGCAGATCTTTAGATTGAGGCACATGATGAAGAATGGCATTAAGCAAGGTACCATCCCAATTACCAGCTGCTGGATGCACCACCATACCCGCTGGTTTGTTAACCACAAGTATATGATCATCTTCATAAACAATATTCAGGGGAATATCTTGTGCGAGAAAAGCGCTTACTTCCGGTTTTTCTTGTGCATGCACTAAAACTTTTTCCCCACCCCAAACTTTGTTCTTTGCGGTACTAGCTTCACCATTTAAGGTAATTAAGCCGTCTTTAATCCAAGATTGAAGACGTGAACGAGAATGCTCTGGCAACATGCGCTGTAAAGCTTGGTCTAGTCGCAATCCTCCCAAATCTTGTGGGATAATAAGAGCAATAGGTGTGTTTTGTGTCATCAGTTATAATCAGTTTTAAATTAAATCAATCAATTTTTTAGGTATTCAATCAATGAAATACAGTTTAGCGTTTTTTGTAGCAATTTGGCTCACAGGTTGTAGTATTTTCGGCGCACCTACTGAGCTCGATGAAACAAAATCTTGGCCTGCTGAGCGCATCTATCAAGAAGCTGCCACTAAGATGCGTGACCGCGACTACGAAAAAGGTATTAAGTATTTCAAAATACTGGAGTCTCGATATCCCCACGGCAAATATGCAGCACAAGCTCAATTAGAAACGGCTTATGCGTATTACAAAAGATCAGACCCGGTCTCCTGTACTGCTGCTGCTGAGCGTTTTATCAAGCTACATCCCAACCACCCTAATGTTGACTATGCCTACTATATGCGAGGCCTTGCAAGCTTCACAGAGCGGGGTGTTGTAGATAAGTTAACTAGCCAGGAAATCAACGACCGCGACCCTAAAGCAATGAATGCCTCATTCTTGGCATTCAAGGAACTCATTACTCGCTACCCTGATAGCCGTTATGCAAAAGACAGCGCATTACGTATGACCTATCTTGTAAACGCTTTAGCAGCCCACGAACTTCATGTGGCTCGTTACTACATGAAACGACAAGCTTACTTAGCTTCTGTTAACCGTTGCAAATACGTGCTTGAGAATTACCCACAATCAACAAGCCTAGAAGAAGCATTAGTCATTATGGTGAGCGCCTATGATTTCCTTCAAATGCAAGATCTAAAAGAAGACACAATGCGCGTTCTCAAGGTCAATTACCCAAACAGCAAAATGCTCGGCAAAGGCGTACCTGATGATGAGCGCGTATGGTGGAAATTTTGGGATAGTTTATAAACTAACCTCATAAAACTCCCATAAAAACAAAAAATTAAGCACCGCGATGTAGTCGGTGCTTTTTTATTGCCCTTATCTTTAATTACGGTCTCTTTTTCTTAGGCGCTTTTTTCGCAATCTCAAGCCCAGAAGCTTTATGCTTACCTTGCTTCTCTTCATCGTTCTTGCGCGCATTTAATTCAGCACGCTGGGCCGTCTTACGACGACGCATACTCACAATGCCCTCACCTTGCACGCGTTTATCTGGCTCAGCAAATGGATTATCACCTTGATTAAACTGCACTCTCAAAGGCGTGCCTGTGAGTTGAAATGTCTTACGAAAAACGCCCTCTAAAAAGCGTTTGTAGGTATCTTTAACACCATCAACGTGATTGCCGTGAATGACCACAATCGGTGGATTGCTACCGCCTTGGTGGGCATAGCGCAGTTTTGGACGAATGCCTTTACTAATTGGCGGCTGATGTTGCGCAATAGCATCAATCAATACACGCGTTAACTGCGGAGTAGATAGCTTAGCCATTGCAGCTTTGTAAGCACCATCTACTGATGTAAATAGCTCTGGTAAGCCTTTTTTGCGCAATGCTGAAATGTAATGAAATTTTGCAAAATCCAAAAATTGAAGCTTTCGATCAATCTCACGCTTAATCCAGTCGCGCTCGTCTTCTTTCAAGCCATCCCATTTATTAATAGCAACCACCAAAGCACGGCCCGTTTCAAGAATATACGCAGCAACGTGTGAATCTTGTTCTGTAATACCTTCTTGCGCGTCTACCACCAAGATAGCGACGTTTGCCTCTTCAATCGCTTGAATGGTTTTAATGACTGAGAATTTCTCAATCGCTTCGAACACTTTGCCGCGCTTACGCACACCAGCAGTGTCGATAATCGTGTAATGTTTGCCGTTCTTTTCTAAATCAATATAGATAGAATCTCGCGTTGTCCCTGGTTGGTCAAACGCAATCACGCGCTCCTCACCAAGCAATGCATTGACCAAGGTTGATTTGCCCACATTAGGACGACCAACAATTGCAACTTTGGGGATATCTTCTTCATTAAACGGCGAGGCTTCTTCAGGCTCAGCAAATGGCTCGAGTGCCAATTCAACCAAGTCACGAACACCTTCGCCGTGAGCTGATGAAATAGAAAGTGGATCACCCAAACCTAACTCATGAAACTCTGCACTCACAACAGCGCGTTGCATACCTTCTGTTTTATTTACTGCCAATAAAACAGGGCGCTGACTTTTACGTAAACGATTAGCAATCACCTTATCTTGCGGGCTAACTCCTTGACGGCCATCTACAACAAAAATAATCACATCAGCTTCATCAATGGCGAGTAATGTTTGTCGCGCCATCTCTTTCATAATGCCGCTTTCAGCTGTGGGTTCAAAACCACCTGTATCCACTACTAAAAATGGCTTATCACCGCCCACACCTCTGCCGTAATGACGGTCACGTGTCAAACCAGGAAGGTCTGCTACAAGCGCGTCACGGCTCTTAGTGAGTCGGTTAAAGAGAGTGGATTTGCCGACATTTGGTCGACCAACTAAAACAATGGTAGGTAGCATGTATTACTTAATTGAGATGGCGAAAATGCCACCTTTTCTGGTTTGTGCAATGATGATACTTGAACCAACTGCAAGCATTTGCGGCATGATTGCTGAGTTTTCTAATTGTAGTCTTGCAGCAAAAGATCCATCTTCACGATTTAGGAAGTGAACATAGCCCTCAACGTCTCCGAGTGCAATTAGATTTCCCATCGGTAATGGCGCTGATATACGGCGTTGTTTTAGATCTCCCTGGCGCCAGAATGTTTTGCCTGTACTGAAATCAAGCGCATAAATAGCACTGTTGGCGTGCGTGACATAAACTTTCGCATCTTCAGCATTTAAACCTGTATAACTAGAAATGTCTCTAGACCAGGCCAAACGCCCTGAGGCGCGGTCTACTGCAGCTACTTTACCTTGGTACGCAACTGCATACACTAGACTTCCATCAACAACTGGCATGCTGGTAATATCTGCAATCCGCTCAATCTCAGTTGTTCCTTTAGGTTGCGCCACAGAAACTTCCCAAATAACTTTACCATCTTCCACACGCAATGCGATTAATTTACCGCCAGCAAAGCCTGCGTAAGCAGCGCCGCCTTCAAGCGCTACACCAGCACTACTTCTCAAAGACAATGCGGGTGTTGCACGTTCATAAACCCATTTTCTAGATCCATCCACAGCATTTAGGCCGTAAATACGGCTATCGCCACAACGCACAACGACCACACCATAATCCGCCTTTGGCGAACTCAGCACTTGACTACTTACTTTAGATTTCCAAAGAAGCTTGCCTGAAAGATCGTAAGCCAAGACGTAACCTTTGGCCGTCCCTAGCAACAATAAATTGCCACCCAGGCCAACGCCACCGGTTAGCGGCTCACCTGAGTTTATTCTCCATATTTGTTTTCCATCGGCAACACTAAGCTTGGTGATTTCGCCATTTGCACTTGCAGCATATACAAAACCATTATCGGATAGCGTTGTGAAATCCGCATCCAAGCTATCACCTAAATGGGCGTTCCATAAGACTTTGACTTGTGCTGTTGTTTTTATATCATTGAGTTCAGAAGGCGTTTCATTGCTCTCGCGACCGAATAGGCGCTCTGACATATCTTCTTTTAAATCAGTGATCGAGGAACACGCGCTTAGCGAGATTAGGCTGATTAAAGCAACTATATTAAGAAATCTCAATGCTAGTTCCCCAAGACTTCTAATTTATGCTGGGTGAACTTTACTAGACGGCCTTGTGAATCTAGCTTTTCAAGTGCTAATTTATATGCAGCTTTTGCATCAGCAGGCTTGCCAAGTGCGACTAAAACATCTCCCTTTAAATCAGCAAATAGACCGTCAAATCCATCGGTATGTTTTTCATTAAGTGTTTTGAGTGCGCCAGCGTAATCTTTTTCTTCAAACTGCAATGAAGCTAGCTCTAGCAATGCCATCGCTTGAATTGCATCTTCTTTTGCATGCTTAGTAGCCCAATCTAATTGTGACTTAGCACTTTTGATTTCATGCGCTTGAAAATTTGCTTTAGCAGCTGTTAATGCTGCACGTCCAGCATATGGTGTGCTTGGAAATTTATCCATCAATTCAGCAGAAACCAATTGAATTGCTTTGAGATTTTTAGCATCTGTAATATCTAACTTCAACAAGTTTTCGTATTGAGTTGAGGCTTTTAATGATTGCTGATCTTGATAATAATGCCAACATTGATATCCTAAGTAGCCCACCACAAGAATTGTAATTAATGTCAGTGCTTTTTGACCATGCAATTTCCACCAAGCTTTAAACTCGTCTAACTGCTCTTGTTCTTCTAAATCGTATGCCATGCTAATGTCCTAACTCACTACTAAATAATTAATATGATTGGCTATTTTATTACGCAACTTATTCTGCACGCCTCTTTTGTCCTGGAATCGCTTTAAGCAAATTCTGGGTATATTGTTGTTTAGGGGATTCATAAACTTCTTGAATACTACCTGTTTCAACGATTTTCCCTTGATGCATCACCGCTATTTCATCAGCGATATGTCGAACCACCCGCAAATCATGACTGATGAAGATGTAGCTTAATGACATCTCTTGTTGCAGCTCTTTTAACAACAACAATATCTGCGCTTGTATCGAAACATCCAATGCAGAAACTGGCTCATCACAGACCACCACTTTCGGCGAAAGCACCAAAGCACGAGCAATTCCAATTCGCTGACGCTGCCCGCCTGAAAATTCATGCGGGTATTTATTCATATCCACTTCAGCAAGCCCAACACGTTTGAGCATTTTTAATGCTTTTTCAAACCGCTCGTCTTTATTGCCTAGGCCGTGGATTAACAAGCCTTCTTCTACAATTTCACCCACCTTCATTCTAGGGTTAAGTGAAGCAAAAGGATCTTGAAAAATCATTTGCAAATGACGACGCTGGCGTCTTAATTCACTTGCAGGCAAATCTGCCAAATCACGCCCTTGGAAAAATACCGAACCCCCATCCAAGGGTTGCAATTGTAACAGACATCTCGCTAACGTGGATTTGCCGCTGCCAGATTCTCCAACCACAGCCAAGGTGCTGGCATGTCGCAATTCCAAGCTAACATTGTCTAGCGCTTTAACTTTTGTCGTACCAAAACCAAAGCGGCCTGAACGCTGTGTATAAAATTTATTGAGATCCCGCGCTTTTAAAATAAACTCACTCATGTTGGCACCTGTTCATTTTTGAGCCACGCATAATCGATAGGCTTAAGTGGCTTTTTGCCTTCGGCATCTGGCACACAAGCCAGCAAAGCTTTGGTATAAGGATGTTTCGGTTTATTTAACACCTGAACGACTGTGCCCGCCTCCACTACCTCACCACGGAACATCACAACAACGTCATCAGCAACATCAGCAACAACACCAAAATCATGTGTTATCAGCAACATCCCCATATTCATGCTTGTTTTAAGGCTATCTAATAGACTCAAGATCTGGGCCTGAACAGTAACATCTAAAGCTGTTGTTGGCTCATCTGCAATCAACATTAATGGTTCGCAAGCAATACTCATTGCAATCATTACGCGCTGTCTTTGTCCACCAGAAAGTTCATCAGGATAGCTATTAGCACGATGTGCTGGAATGCCCACCTGCTCAAGCAAAGCTGCGACCTTCTCTTTTAACAGGTCACCTTTAAGCCCAAGATGCACAGTGAGCGGCTCACCTATTTGAAAACCTATCGTTAACACCGGGTTGAGTGAGGTCATTGGCTCTTGAAATATCATACCAATTTGGCGACCACGAATTTTGCGCATTTCTTCAGCACTTAAATCTGCTAAATTTTGGCCTTGGAATAAAACACGACCATTTGTTTGCAACAACTGCTTGGATAACAATCCCATCACCGAAAGTGCTGTTAAGCTTTTACCACTGCCTGACTCACCTACTACGCATGTAGTTTTACCTGGTTCAATCGAAAGCGATACGTTGCTCACCAATTTGCGACTAGGCGCACTTGATGGACAGATCGTCAGTTCTTCAATTTTGAGGAGTTCGGCCATAGCACCTATTTATTTCGTTTTTAATAATGTAATTGCTTGCGACAAGTCCACTTTCACTTGTTCACCAGCACCCTGCATCGGTTTTACTGCAACTTGATTGGCTAACACCTCGTCATCACCCAAAATCAGTGCAAATCTAGCACCGCTTCTATCAGCTTTCTTCATTTGCGACTTAAAGCTACCGCCGCCAGCATGGGTAACAACTGATAAACCTGCATCACGTAAAGCCTCTGCAAGCTTTGCTGAGGCCGCTTCAGCCAAATCACCAACATTGACTAAGTAAGCATCTGGATTAGATTCAGCCGTGACGCCATACTCTTGCATCAATAAAAAGACCCGCTCCAAGCCAATACCAAAGCCGCAAGCAGGCGTTTCATCGCCACCCAATCGCGCGACTAAACTATCATAACGTCCACCGCCAGCGATTGTGCCTTGGCTTCCAAGTTTAGTCGTCACCCACTCAAAAACCGTGCGGTTATAGTAATCCAAACCACGCACTAGCCTTGAATTGAGCTTGTAAGCAATCCCAACAGCATCCAACTTGATACAGAGACCTTTAAAATGGTCGCGAGTTTCCTCACCTAGATGATCAATTAACTTTGGTGCAGACTCTATCATCTCTTGCATGCGTGGATTTTTGCTATCTAAGATGCGCAGCGGATTATTATGTAATCGACGTTTCGCATCTTCATCCAGTAAATCGGCATGTTGCTCAAAATAGGTAATTAATGATTTTCTAAATTCTGCACGCTCTTCCGCATCCCCTATACTATTGAGCTGCAGCTCAACATCAGCAATACCAAGCGCTTTCCACAAACGTGCTAGTAAGATGATTTGTTCAGCATCCACATCCGGGCCATCAAAACCAAAGGCTTCAACGCCAATTTGATGGAATTGACGTTGGCGGCCTTTTTGCACGTTTTCATGTCTAAACATCGGGCCGGTATACCAAAGGCGTTGCGGGCCATTATACGTAAGGCTGTGCTCAACAACAGCACGCACGCAACCAGCCGTGCCTTCTGGACGAAGGGTAAGCTTGTCGCCATTAAGCGCATCTTCCCATGAGTACATTTCTTTTTCGACGATGTCCGTATGTTCGCCCACGCTACGAATAAACAAATCCGTGGGCTCAACAATAGGCATACGAATATTGCGATAGCCATATTGGCTAAGCACCAGACGGGCCGTATCTTCTAGCTTTTGCCATAGCGGCGCCATTTCAGGCAGGATGTCGTAAAAACCTTTAATGCTCTGAAATTTTGTGTTTTTAGTTTGTTGCGTCATAAGTACTTATGTTGATCATCACATTGATTGAATTGGGATTATTTTAGATTGGCTACGTAGCTTGCCGCCCTCGGCATAGTTGTTCGCCACATACTTCTCAACAAGCGCTTGAAACTCTTGCGCAATCGCATCGCCTTTGAGCGTGACTGTCTTTTCACCATCCACAAACACAGGCGCAACAGGAACCTCGCCCGTACCCGGCAAACTAATACCGATATTAGCTAATTTAGATTCACCTGGGCCATTTACCACGCAGCCCATCACAGCCACACTCATGGACTCAACACCAGGATACTGTTTACGCCAGGAAGGCATTTGCTCACGTAAATAGCGCTGAATATCTTGAGCTAATTCTTGGAAATAAGTAGATGTGGTGCGTCCGCAACCAGGACAAGCCGTCACCAAAGGCGTAAAGGAGCGAATGCCCATGGTTTGCAAAATCTCTTGCGCAACTATAACTTCTTTAGTGCGTGACTCACCGGGCTCAGGCGTCAAACTCACACGAATGGTATCGCCGATACCTTCTTGTAGCAGCAATGAAAGAGCAGCCGTTGAAGCGACTATGCCTTTAGAGCCCATGCCCGCCTCAGTCAAGCCAAGGTGCAATGGGTAATCGCATCGTTTCGCTAAATCACGATAGACCAGCACCAAATCCTGCACATCACTCACCTTGCATGAAATGGTAATTTTGTTGTGGGCCAAACCAATATCTTCAGCCTGTTTAGCGCTTTCAAGCGCAGATTGTATCAACGCTTCACGCATTAACGCATCTGAGGACAAAGGATTTGCTAAGCTAGCATTTTCATCCATCATCTTTGCCATTTTTTCTTGATCCAAACTACCCCAATTCACACCGATACGCACTGGTTTGTCGTATTTAATGGCAGTTTCAATCATGGCTGTGAATTGATCATCGCGTTTAGAGCCTTTGCCTACGTTACCCGGATTAATACGATATTTTGCTAAAGCTTCGGCACAGTCAGGGTAAGTGCTGAGCAATTTATGGCCGTTGTAATGGAAATCCCCAACCAGCGGCACTGGACATCCTTGCGCATCTAATTGCTGACGAATATTCGCCACTTGCGCCGCGGCTTCTGGTGAATTCACTGTAATACGTACAATTTCAGAACCCGCCTGCCAAAGCTCGATGATCTGCTTAATCGTTGATGCCGCATCAGCCGTATCGGTATTGGTCATGGACTGAACTACAACAGGCGAATTACCACCAAGAACAACATTACCTATCAGCACTTGCTGACATAGGCGTCTAGCAATGGATGTCTTAGAAGCGCTCATTAATGATCACCCACTGTAATACGGGCCATATTGTTATAGGTGCTAGGAGTCAAATCGATCGTTTCGCCATTGAAAATCACTTGGGTAGCACTTGCATTACCTATATGAAATTTAAGCGGTGGCAGCCCGTCTACATACTCCTCGGTGCCTGCTTTAGCTAATTTACTAAACACAGTTTTACCATTTTTATCCTGCACACCAATCCATGATGAACCAGTTAGTAGCAGCTTCACTCTGACAAATCCATTTGTAACTGCTGATGTTTTAGCAGGTTCGGATTTTACTGGCTCAGGTTTTACTGCAGCAGCAGAAATGGTTTGCTCTGTAGGCTTGTCGACAGTTGCTTTTAACTCAGGTTTTGTGACAAGACCAACCGTTTCTGTCACTTTTGGTAATGCAATTTCAGTCACTGTGGTTTCGGTTTTCGCTGAAGCTTCAGGCGAAGCAGCCTCCGGCAAAGGTTCTGGCGTTACATTCTGCTCCATGCTAACCGTGGGCAATGGACGATCAGGCGTATTGGAATTGCTTTGGTAAGCCCATATCTTGTAAGCCACCCAAACAAAAAGAGCTGCAATTAATAAAACACCAAAAATTAAAGCAGTTAACTTACTCACACCGCCGTCAACTAATTTATCGACGCCAACATTTTTGTAAGTAATGGATTGAGATTGTTCCTGCGGGTACATCCCAAGGTGGACATCAAGCAAAGGCTGAGGGTCTATTGTTAAAAATCTCGCATAACTCTTGATAAAACCCCGAACGAAAATCGCACTACCAAAGATACTAAAATCATCGGCCTCTAAAGCATTGATTTGCTTCTCACTCAAACGTAAGCGTAAAGCAACCTCTTCAACACTTAACTTTTGTGCTTCTCTTGCGTCGCGTAACGTTACTCCGATTAATACCCTGCTACCTAGTTCTTGATCCATCATCAACTCCCTGATAATAAGGACTGTGTTTGCGGCGCATCTGGATAGTTTCTCTTTAGCTCAAGCGCAAAGCTTGATTCCGCATCTTTATTACCCAATTGGCGCTCTACTCTGACACCCAACCATAGCATTTCAGGCGTAGGGTTGTTCGCTAGGGCATTTCTCATTGTATTCTGAGCAAGTTCATACTGCTTTTTATCGAAGTAAATTTTAGCTAACTGGAAGGCCGTATTATGCAGAAGTGGCTGATTTTGAAGTGCCAAACTAAAAAAATGTTCAGCACCATTCACATCGGACTTTTTAAGTGAACAATAACCAGCATTTGTATATGCAATAAAAGGAGTTACATAAAGTGGGTTCTTGGAGGCATCCTGAAACTGCACGATAGACTCATCAACGCGATTGCGTGAACAAAGGAACGAACCATAATTGTTATGCGCTTCAGAATTTTTGGCATCTAAAGTAATAGATTTTTGGAAATTTAGTTCGGCTTTGGTATCTTCATTAATAGCCGCATAAGTCATCGCCAAGCCATTGTATCCAGATGAGTAATTCGGGCTTAACTCTGTCGACTTAATAAACTCATTAAGCGCATCCGACATCTGACCTTGCTGATAATAACCAGAGCCTCGGTCAGCATGAATACGCGCACTTTCTTGTTTATTACTATCACTTGGGGTTAATCCCATCCCGCTTGGATTAGCACATCCACTCAGCATCAACACCATCAATATGAAGCATTTACGCATTACATTCTCTCCAAAACAATTGGGCGAGTAGTTCGTTTTGTTTTGTCTTGGACTTGCCCTGCCAATTGACCACAAGCAGCATCAATATCATCACCGCGCGTTTTGCGGGTGGTGACGATATGGCCAGCTTGCATCAAAATATCTCTAAACCTGCGAATATTATCTGGTCGTGACGTTTCGTAACCGCTGTTCGGGAATGGATTAAACGGGATTAAATTGAATTTACATGGCACATCTTTCACCAAGTTCAACAATTCTTTAGCATGGTCGAAGCTATCATTCACGCCATCAAGCATGACATATTCAAAAGTCACAAAATCACGTGGGGCTTTGACTAAATAGCGTTGGCAAGCAGCCATTAGTTCTTTAAGTGGGTCCGATCTATTAATCGGGACAATCACATCACGCAGCGCATCATTTGGCGCGTGCAATGAAACCGCTAGGGCCACAGGGCAATCTTCTTTCAATCTATCCATGGCTGGAACCACGCCACTTGTTGAGAGCGTAACGCGGCGTCGACTCAAACCATATGCAGAGTCGTCCAACATAATTTGCATGGCGGTCACAACGTTGTCGTAATTAGTAAGCGGCTCTCCCATTCCCATCATCACAACATTGCTTATAATGCGATCGCTCATTGGGAGCATGCCGTAATCGGGATCTTGTCTAAGCGAATGATTCGCTAACCATAATTGGCCAATGATCTCAGAAACGCTGAGATTACGGTTAAAACCTTGGCGGCCTGTTGAACAAAACGTACATTCAAGGGCACAACCAACTTGCGATGAAATACACAAAGTACCTCTATCGTCTTCTGGAATAAACACGGTCTCTACACCGTTGCCAGTACCAGCACCCACCAACCACTTGCGCGTTCCATCATTGGAAATTTGCTCAAGCTGAACGTTGGGAGGGGTGATGGTGGTCGTGGCAGCTAATTTCTCACGTAGAGATTTAGCAATATCGGTCATCTGCTCAAAATCATTCACGCCAAAGTGATGCATCCAGCGCATCAACTGTTTGGCGCGAAAAGGCTTCTCGCCCAATCCTACAAAGTATTCGGCGAGTTGCGCTTGGTTAAAATCGAGCAGATTAATCATCAACTACGATTACTTACCGAAGAAGTAAGCGATTTCGATTGCTGCATTTTCTGCAGAGTCAGAACCGTGAACAGCGTTAGCATCAATGCTTTCAGCAAAGTCAGCACGAATAGTGCCACCAGCAGCGTCTTTAGGGTTAGTTGCGCCCATCAAATCACGGTTTTTCAATACAGCGCCTTCGCCTTCAAGCGCTTGAATCATCACTGGGCCTGAAATCATGAATTTAACCAAGTCAGCAAAGAAAGGACGCTCTTTGTGAACAGCGTAGAAGCCTTCAGCTTCAGCTTGAGACAATTGTGCCATTTTAGCAGCAACGATTTTCAAACCAGCGTTTTCAAAACGTGAGTAGATTTGACCAATCACATTTTTAGCAACTGCGTCAGGTTTGATGATAGATAAAGTACGTTCTAAAGCCATAATTACTCCAAAAAATTAACATTACAAAAACAACAAAAAAACTCCAAATCCAATTGCGATTTAGAAAGAAAAATGGGTTGCAAATCTATAAAGCATAAAGACCGCTAAAATAACATTTTAACGGTCTTTAATAAAGCTAAAACAACAAGATTAAGCTACTTCAAGCTTCTTTGACGGCGCACCTCATAAAGGCAAATTCCACTCGCCACAGAAACATTCAAACTTTCCACACTGCCAAACATGGGGATACTAACCAAAGCATCACACGTTTCTTCAGTTAAGCGACGCAAACCTGTGCCTTCGGCACCTAACACCAATGCCACAGGTCCATCGAATTTCGTAGCGAGCAAATCATGCTCTGCTTCTGCTGAAGCACCGATCACAAACACGCCGGCTTCTTGAAGCTCACGTATTGTGCGAGCTAAATTAGTGACTGCCAAAAATGGCACTGTTTCAGCCGCACCACAAGCCACTTTACGTACCGTCGCATTTAAACCAACAGCCCTGTCTTTAGGGGCTATCACCGCATGAACGCCCATCGCATCTGCCACGCGCAAACACGCCCCTAGGTTATGAGGATCTTCGACACCATCTAATATTAAAAAGAATGGTGGCTCTTTAAGACCAGACTCCAAAATGTCGTAAATATCCTTGTATGGAATTGGCGTATCCACAACACGCGCAATCACCCCCTGATGACGGCCATTGATGCCAGCAAGCCCGTCTAAACGAGCCCTATCCACTTCCATCGTACGAACATTGGCTTGTTCTGCAAGGCTCAACAAATCCTTCATGCGTGCATCAATACGGTCACGGTCAATTAAAATCTCTTGAACGCTGGCGCCATGCTGACGAAGACGGCTTAAAACGGCATGGAAACCAAATAAAATTCTTGCATCACTCATTACTTAAAACCTTTGCTTTTAATATTATTTTTAACTTAGCCTATTACTTTTTTCTTGGCGCTGACTTTGCAGGACGCGCTTTTGATCCACCACTAGGTTTGGATGAAGCATTGCCCGCCTTGTGACTGCGATTTTTATTGGCATTAGCATTTTTAGCACGGCTAGACTTTGGCGCGCTGTTTTTATCCCATGGCGCAGATATCTTTAAAGTTTTTCTTTCCGGCTGTTTAACTTCAACCTTTGCTGTAGCTTTTTTATCGCCACCTTTAGCCCTATACCGCTCAGGCAAGATTGAATCCTCCTCGCTAATCGGCGTGAGTTTATTAGTATCAGCTAATACAAAGTCAATACGCGACGTTTCCAAGTCTACGCGACTTACCTTCACGCGCAATCGATCACCCAAACGATATTTAACGCCTGTTCGCTCGCCCGCCATTTCATGGCGCGCTTTATCAAAGTTAAAGTAATCGTTACCTAGCTCAGTCACATGCAGCAAGCCTTCGACATACACACCATCCAACGCCACAAATAAGCCAAAGCTCGTTACACCAGCCACAGTACCATCGTACTCTTCGCCAATCTTATCTTGCATGTAGAAGCATTTGAGCCAAGCTTGCACGTCTCTTGTGGCATCATCGGCACGACGCTCAGTCATTGAGCAATGCTGACCTAACTGATGGAAATCACCACCTTGATAGCGCTCACCTTTAAGCACTGCTTTAATCGCACGATGAATAATTAAATCTGGATAACGGCGAATTGGCGACGTAAAGTGAGCATAAGCCTCATAGGCCAAGCCGAAGTGACCGACATTATCTGGACTATAAACCGCTTGCTGCATAGAGCGCAGCAACACGGTTTGTAACAACTGCTCATCCGGACGGCCCTTAATACGCGCCAAGAGCTTACCGAAGTCCTTTGCGTGTGGCGTATCGCCGCCACCCACACCAAAGCCAAACTCGCCCATAAAGGTGCGCAAAGCTTCTAGCTTTTCAGGGGTTGGGCCTTCGTGAATACGGTAAAGTGCAGGATGCTCATGTGTCTTTAAGAAATCAGCCGCGCAAACATTCGCCGCCAACATACACTCTTCAATTAAACGATGAGCATCATTACGCGAAGTGGGTTCAATACGATCAATTTTTCCATTTTCGTTAAATACCATCAGCGTTTCTTGGCTGTCAAACTCAATGGCGCCACGCTTTTCACGCACAGCCAACGACAGTTTATAGAAACTATTTAAGTTCTCTAAATGGGGCACTAACCATGCGTATTCTTTTGCCAACTCACCATCTGGTTGCGTCAAAATCTCGTGCACCTTGGTGTAGGTCATACGGGCTTTTGAGCGCATGACTGAAGGATAGAATTGGTAACGTTTTACGACACCAGTACCATCCACCTGCATATCGCAGACCATACACAAACGCTCAACATCTGGATTAAGCGAGCAAAGACCGTTAGATAATGCCTCTGGCAACATTGGAATCACGCGGCGCGGGAAATATACTGAGTTGCCTCTATCGTACGCATCTTTATCAAGCGCATCGCCTGGTCTTACATAAAAACTCACATCGGCAATCGCCACCACAACGCGCCAACCTTTGCCTTGTGGCTCGCAAAATACTGCATCATCGAAATCACGTGCGGTTTCACCATCAATGGTAATCAGCGCCATCTCACGCAAATCAATACGTCCTTTGTAATCTTGTGGTTGAACCAAGCGAGGATAATCCTCCGCTTGCTTTACCGAGGCAGGATTAAACTCGTGTGGCAATTGATGCTTGCGCAGCGCAATCTCAATCTCCATACCAGAGTCGGCATAGTTGCCCAAAATTTCAACCACCTTACCAATTGGCTTGGCATAAGCTGATGGCTGTTCGATGAGCTCCACCACCACTACTTGCCCAGCTTTTGCCTGCAAATCCTGGCCTGGCGGCACCAAAATATCTTGGCTAATGCGTTTGTCTTCGGCCGCAACCAAAGTAACGCCTTGCTCACGAATTAAACGGCCCACTAATTTCTTAGTCGCGCGTTCAAGCACTTCAACAATCTTGCCCTCTGGACGACCTTTACGATCGAAACCGGACTGCCGCACCATGGCGCGATCGCCGTGCATCACTTGGGACATTTCGCGGGGGGATAAAAATAAATCATCTCCGCCGTTATCGGGAATTAAAAATCCAAAGCCATCCGCATGACCTTGAATCTTGCCTGCGATTAAATGCAGCTTCTCCGCAATACAAAGGACATTTTTGCGGTTACGCATAATCTGCCCTTCCCGCTCCATCGCATTTAGACGACGGTTAAAGATCTCTTTTTCATCTTCACCAATCTCAAGCAGTTCGTACAAGTCTTCAACGTGCAAAGGCACACCTTGATCTGTCATCATTTGCAAAATGAACTCGCGACTGGGCAATGGGTTTTCGTAGTTTGCAGACTCTCGTTGAGCATGCGGATCCGCTTGTCTTTTTGACTTTCGCGGTGTTTTTTTATGAGCCAAAGCTTATTATTCCTATTAGATTACTGCTTAATTTAATACTTGATTCTGTTACGTTTAAATCTACACTTTGTAGTATAGCCCAAATGGCGGAATTGGTAGACGCGCATGGTTTAGATACATGCGCCTTAGAGGGAGGAGGTTTAACTACCCTTTTGAACAAAACCTGCCAGCTCGACATCTCGACCCATCTTTTTTTCTACAATGCTATATGGAGCCAAAACCCAATAAAGCAAGCCACCCAGCATATTTTCTCGCAATTCATTTAAATTTATATTACAAAAGTGATAGACAAAACTAATTCAAATACGTAATATTCACTTAACTGTACGAACGTACAACAAAGACAATAAAGGGTGAAAACATGAATCCATTGAATTTTATCAGCAGCTACAACCGCAAACATACCAACAATGTTGAAGATATCTATACGCGCACATCTAATAAAAGCGCCTATATTCCGCTTTATAATCAGGTTGCTTCAGCTGGCGTTGCAAAGCCTATGCATATCGAAGCAAGGCTTAGCGCCGATGACATGCTGGTAAAAAATCCAATGGCAACCTACTTTGTACGCGTCAAGTGTGATTCAATGCTTAATGCTGGCATTACCGATGGCGATGTCGTTGTAGTGGATCGTTCTCTAGAACCAAGCATCGGCAACATTGTGCTTGCTGAGGTAGACGGTGAATTTACTGTGAAATACCTTGGGAAAGAAGAGCTGCTTCCGGCTAATACTAAGTGCAAAGCTATAAACTTTGCGGACGCTGAAAGAATTGCGATTATTGGTGTTGTAACAGGATCTATGCGTAGATTTGTGTAGTCAATAAAAACTGGCGGAGAGAGCGAGATTCGAACTCGCGACAGGGATAACCCTGTGCCACCTTTCCAGGGTGGTGACTTAAACCACTCATCCATCTCTCCGAGGTGGCGGATTATAGCTCAACTACAGCCACTTATAAATTCATTTTCAGCTCGCCCCAGAATGTCGTCTTGATGTAAAATAGCATTTGGCGGGCCTCCCCGCATTGTAAGATAGCCAACCTGGTCAGGTCCGGAAGGAAGCAGCCACAACTATTGAGCAAGTGCCGGGGGTTTGGCTCGCCTCCTCCCGTTTTACAAAAATCCCTGCAGATCAAATAGCTACTTTTATTTGCCTTTTCCAGCGCAATTTTTTAGCCATTTTGTGAAAAATTAAGCTAAAGTTAAGGCCTTATTTACTAAGCTAGCTATTCGATGAGTTACCAAGTTATATGAGTTATCAAGTTCTCGCGCGCAAATGGCGCCCCAAGTCATTTGAAACATTAATCGGCCAAGAGCACGTCGTTCGCGCTTTAACCAATGCGCTTGAGCAACAACGTTTGCATCATGCTTACCTCCTCACAGGCACTCGCGGTGTTGGCAAAACCACCATCGCACGTATCTTAGCTAAATCACTTAATTGCGAAACTGGCATTACCGCTCATCCTTGTGGCGTATGTTCAACTTGTATGGACATCGACAAAGGCCGATTCATTGATTTAATCGAGGTGGATGCTGCATCAAATACGCAAGTTGATAACATGCGCGACCTGCTAGATAACGCCCAATACGCACCGACTGCGGGTCGATTCAAAGTTTACATCATCGACGAAGTGCACATGCTTAGCCGTAGCTCGTTTAACGCGATGCTTAAAACGCTAGAAGAGCCGCCAGCCCACGTAAAATTTATTCTCGCAACGACTGACCCGCAAAAAATGCCTGTCACCGTGCTTTCACGTTGCTTGCAGTTTAATTTGCGACAAATGGCCAGCACTTCCATTACTGAACATTGCCAAGGCATTTTAAAAACCGAAAACATTCCTTATGAAGTGCCAGCTTTGCAACTGATTGCCAAAGCCGCTTCGGGCAGTATGCGTGATGCCCTTTCATTACTAGACCAAGCGATTGCTTATGGCAGTCAAAGCGTTCAAGAAAAAGAAGTGCGTGCCATGCTAGGTGCAATCGACCAAAGCTATTTAATCGAACTCTTAAAAGCGCTAATACAAAACGATGGTGAAGCTTTAATGAGCCAAGCCAACGACATGTCTGAACGCAGCATTGCATTTGACGCGGCATTGGGTGACTTAGCAAATCTGTTACAACAAATTGCGATGACACAAGTAGTGCCAAACAGCATTGCCTTGGACTTACCAGAGCGACCTGCTTTGCTTGAGCTAGCGCAACAACTTAGCGCGGAAAAAGTGCAACTTTATTATCAAGTCGCCCTACTCGGTCGCCGCGATATTGGCTTAGCACCTGACGAATATGCTGGCTTTACGATGACACTGCTTCGCATGTTGGCTTTTAATCAAAGCGAAACGGCAACGCCTGCAATCAAAACAAGTGGGCCAGTTTCAAACCAAGCATCTAGCTCATCAACCAGCCAAGCCCCAAGACCGTCAGCGAGTGCCGCATTAAAAGCGGTTGAAGTCGCGCCACAAATCGCAACGTTAACGGTAAGCGAGCCAGCAGCTTCTGCACCAACAATCTCTCCTGAGCCAGAAGTTGCTTCGTCATCAATTGAGGCTAGCCCACCCCGTGTTGAAGCACAAAGCGATGCTTACTCCAGCGAACCATCAAACGCTCACACAGAAGCCCAAAACTACAACCATGATGCATTCAATGAATCAGCTTCAATGCAAGAAGAAGCCATAGAACAAAGATTGGAAGCAAGCGCTGAACAATATACCGTTCAATTTAATGGCAACTGGCGCAGCTTGGTTGATGCATTAAAACTAGGCCTAGCTCGCACATTAGCCCAAAACTGTGAGTTAGAAAGCTTTGATGACAACAACATCAAGCTAACAGTGCCTGATTCACAGAAACATCTTTTAGATCCGAATTACCAAGACAAATTAAGCTCAGCAATTAATCAGCATTTCGGCAGAAGAATTCAGCTAAGCCTCAGGCTCGGCGGCACTGG
>Ga0209499_1000219_pt1 | contig 42607 bp, 41 predicted proteins | sample C_130208_EF_Meta_FD_187306 | JGI IMG/M metagenome (GOLD analysis project Ga0209499, IMG submission 187306) | Freshwater microbial communities from Lake Croche, Canada to study carbon cycling - C_130208_EF_MetaG (SPAdes) (version 2) | ecosystem: Environmental > Aquatic > Freshwater > Lake... | reverse complement strand
GACCCCGTAGATTTAATAGACGGCATCGCCCTAGAACCCTTGCTAGAAAAAAGATCGCAAGGCCTACGCAAACCTGAAACCGCACCCCAAGTCAAAAAGAACACGCAAAAAGAATTTCCAGATGGCATTCCCGCCTACGGCGCAGATGCCTTGCGTTTCACCTTTGCAGCCCTAGCCTCTTTAGGCAGAAGCATCAACTTCGACAGCAAACGTTGCGAAGGCTATCGCAACTTCTGCAACAAACTGTGGAACGCCACCCGCTTTGTACTGATGAATTGCGAAGGGCAAGATTGCGGCTTGAAAGAGCACACCAAAGCAGAGTGCCAACCTGGTGGCCCTACGCATGGCTATATGTCGTTTAGCCAAGCAGACCGTTGGATTGCATCGCTGCTACAGCAAACCGAAGACCAAGTTGCCAAAGGTTTCGCAGACTACCGCCTAGACAACGTAGCCACATCGATTTACGAATTTGTATGGAACGAGTATTGCGATTGGTATTTGGAAATTGCCAAAGTGCAAATTCAAACTGGCACTGAGGCACAACAACGTGCGACACGCCGTACTTTGATTCGCACACTAGAAGCCATCTTGCGTTTGGCGCATCCCATCATTCCTTTTATTACTGAAGAGTTGTGGCAAAAAGTCGCACCTGTGGCTGGCATTGGTGGTGCATCGGTGAGCATCGCACGCTACCCTGAAGCGCAACTCAACAAGATCGACGAGCAAGCCATTGATAACGTGAACCAACTCAAAGCGCTGGTTGATGCATGTCGCAACTTGCGTGGTGAGATGGGTGTGTCTCCTGCTACGCGTATGCCGCTTTTTGCATTGGGTAACGCAGAATTCATGCGTGCTAATGCGGCGGTGTTGCAGTCGTTGGCCAAACTCAGTGAAGTCAAAGTGTTTGACGAACAGACAGCATGGCAAACCGCCGCCCAATCTGCGCCGGTTGCAGTTGTCGGCGAGACACGTTTGTGCTTGTTTATGGAAGTCGATATCGAAGCTGAAAAAGCCAGACTTCAAAAAGAAGCTGCGCGACTAGGCAATGAAATCACGCGTGCTGGCGTGAAGCTGAGCAATGAAACATTTGTTGCCAAAGCACCACCACAAGTGATTGCGCAAGAGCGTCAAAGGGTGGAAGAGTTCACTGCGATGCTGGCCAAGGTGCGGGCGCAGTTGGCGCATCTCCAAAAATAAAAGCCCCTGCATTGGTTCTTGACCGACACACCTTGCCTAGACGATTACAAGGACGGGTAAGTTTTAAAGCTAACGTCGCTTAAGCACGTGGATAAAGTCATTGCCCACAGTTTCTTGCGATAACAACTCGTTACCCGTCTGTTTAGCAAAAGCGACAAAGTCGCGCATAGAACCTGGATCAGTAGATGTCACCTGCAATGACTGACCGCTTTGCAAAGTAGCCAAAGCTTTTTTGGCTTTCAAAATAGGCAAAGGGCAATTGAGGCCACGGGTGTCGAGTTCGAGATCAATGGGCATAGTTTTTATTCTATATTTTGCGCAGCACGCTCTTCCCACGACATGAAGCGTGGCTCAATACCCTGAGTGCGTAACCAGTCGCCTACTGCATAACCGGTACCCGCTGGCCAGCAAATGACATCTTCGGGCTTGTAGAGTTTGTATTCTGCTAATTCTGGGGACAGCTTGATTTCGCCATCCGCTACCGCGTGATACGCAATGATGACTTGGTTGTTACGCTGAAAGTCATACACGCCCACCAACTGCAAAGCACTGACTTGTAAGTTGGTTTCTTCTCCAATTTCTCTGGTGACGCCTTCTTGAGGCGACTCGCCCGCCTCCATAAATCCTGTGATCAAAGCAAAACGTCTGCCTGTCCAAGCAGCATTGCGAGCTAGCAAGATTTTTCCTTGGTATTGCACGATGCCAGCAAGCACAGGCGTTGGGTTGTTCCAGTGCGTCCAATCGCAAGCTATGCAACGCAAGCGCTCGACCCAACCACCGTCCTCTTGCTTTGGAATCAATTCCAGAGGTGTTGCACAACTTGGACAAAAACGAAATGCACTCATGATGGAAACACCCCTGTAGACAAATAACGGTCACCGCGGTCACACACAATAAACACAATCGTGGCGTTCTCCACTTGTTGTGCAATTTGCAAAGCTACCCAGCAGGCACCCGCAGCTGAAACACCCGCAAAAATTCCTTCTTCGCGTGCCAAGCGACGGCACATGTCTTCGGCGTCTTGTTGGCTAACAAACACCAGTTCGTCAACATTAGTTGCGTCATAAATTTTGGGTAGATAAGCTTCTTTCCATTTACGAATTCCAGGAATGCGGGAACCCTCTTTTGGTTGTGCCCCAACGATACGTATGGCAGAGCGCATAGATTTCAAATAACGCGACACACCTGTAATGGTGCCAGTGGTTCCCATAGCACTCACAAAATGCGTGACACGCCCTTGCGTGTCTTGCCAAATTTCAGGGCCAGTAGTCTCAAAATGGATGCGCGGATTGTCGTCGTTGGCAAATTGGTCTAGGACTCGTCCTTTACCATCCTTTTGCATTTTTTCTGCTAAGTCACGCGCAGACTCCATGCCGCCACTTTTAGGCGTCAAGATGAGTTCTGCACCAAACGCTTTCATAGTTTGGGCGCGCTCGATAGAGAGATCTTCCGGCATGATCAACACCATGCGATAACCCTTGATGGCGGCTGCCATTGCTAAGGCAATGCCGGTGTTGCCAGAAGTTGCTTCAATCAAGGTGTCGCCGGGCTTAATTTCTCCACGCTCCTGTGCACGCTGAATCATCGACAACGCAGGACGGTCTTTGACAGAGCCTGCGGGGTTATTGCCTTCGAGTTTTCCCAAAATGACATTGCCGCGCGCAGCATTTTCTTTGACACCAATGCGTTGCAATGCGGCTAGCGGCGTTTTACCGATAGCGTCTTCTATCGTGGGGTAAGTTGGCGAGGAGTTTTTAGATTGCATAAAAATTTAAAAATCTACGAAATCGCGAACAAAGAAAAAACTTAGTCTTTTTTCTTTTTGCTAATGATGTCGGGGGTAATTGCGTCTACTGTGTTGACGACAGCTTTAGCACCGTAGATAACAGCACTGCCAGCGACATCTGCCACTGCGATAGCTGTGCTGCATGATGCTAACAATGTACAAATGAAGACAGTCATGAATGAACGCATATGCAATTTTCTTAAATAGCTGAGTAGAAAGAAAATGTAACATTTAATGATTAAAGAGGGCTCTATTTAATTAAGCCGCACACAACAATACCGAATTCACCCAAAAAGGCCCTAGTGCTTTCAAATATCTAGCAAATCTCTAACAACCAAGTTAACTCTTTCTAGCAATCATTTCTGTTGATTCAAAAAATCATCGGCCCAAAAATTGAACCCTTGGATAGTAATGAGATCATTCAAACTGTAACTACCGTCAACCGAAGGGCCAAGAATATATTTTTTATTATTTCTTATGACAAATGGTTTCTCTCCAAGATATCCAAAACCAAAAGCTCGAATCACAGTTATTAAAAGATTTATGTTGATACCTAGATTAACTTTAATTATGTCTTGCACATCTTTTTTTCTGAACTTTACGCCAGTCCAATTTATGTCACAGGCAGTTAGTCTTTTCTGATCTAAGAAAAAATCTGGGAAAGACTTAAAGAATTCATGAACAAAACCGCCCACACTCCTAAAAAAATCTTGTTCCGTTGATTTGGATTCTCGAGGGATTTTTTGCATATGAATAATGGCTCCCTCATCAACTCTTTCCGCCATTTCATGCAACGTCAACCCAAAGTGGTCTGAATTGTTCATGATGGCAAATGACCAAGCACGCCATCCGGGATATTCGTTTGAGCCAGGATGTAAGTTGTAGCAACCAAACCCAAACTGTTTCAGCGTGTCATATGGAACTATTTCCGCACTAAAGATGGAAAGCAATCTACTTTGATTTTTTAAATCATCACTTATATGACTTAACTCTTCAAGATTATTTACCAATACAACTTGCAAAGTTGTGTGTAGCTCGGTTAAAACAAGCAATAAGAGATTGAAAAAATTCCGATCAGAAAGAATGATTAAATTCATATGCTTTATTATTTTGAGCGCAGCTTATTTACTTTCTAAATGCTACCTTCTTTTAATTTACAAATTTGATTGTGAAAATACAGCTTGAATTTAAGTTAAACAGCTTCTACTTCCAATCAATGTTATTTACTTAACAGCATTTGGAAAGAACAATTGCTCCCCACCTATCTTGTAGCTTGCAATGGTGGCTTGTCCAATCGGCGAGATAACCCAATCAATAAATTTCTGGGCAATATCTACCTTGACATGCGGGTGCTTAGCAGGGCTAACAGCTATCACACCATATTGGTTAAAGAGCCGGCTATCGCCTTCCACAAGAATCTTCATAGACCCTCGATTTTTGAAACTCAACCATGTTCCACGGTCAGCTAGAACATACGCGTCGGTAGAGGATGCAATATTCAAAGCTGGGCCCATTCCGCAACCGCATTCTTTGTAACCAGCGCCTTTATTCTCGAGATTGGCATTTTTCCAATACCGGAGCTCAGCGGCATGGGTACCGCTTTTATCTCCTCTAGAAATAAATGGTGCGTTTGTTGCCGCCAAGTTTTTTAATGCAGTCATGACTTCTTTGCCAGTCACTTTGGCAGGGTCACTTGAGGGCCCAATCAATACAAAGTCGTTGTACATAACGAGATAGCGTTTGATGCCAAATCCATCAGCAACAAATTTCTCTTCGGCGACTTGGTCGTGCACCAACAAAATGTCGGCATCGCCTCTGCGCCCCATATCTAATGCTTGCCCAGTACCTAGAGCTACTACTTTGACCTCAATGCCAGTGCTTTTCTTGAATTCTGGCAGCAGGTGCTGAAATAGGCCAGATTGTTCGGTTGACGTGGTAGACGCCATTACCAAAGTTTGGGCGAAACATGTGGCACCTACGCTCACTAAAAAACATGCAATCAAGACTCTTGCGAAAGTTTTAGTCATTTGAGATTTCCCTGTAGATTAATTCAATTTGACCATAGCTAAAATCAATACCAATCAATCAAAGCTGGAACTTTTATGAACTTCCCACTCAGTCACATATCGTCTCTTTGCAAGTACACCGGCATTAGTTTTACTGCTGGTGCTATCACCCATGGTTTTTTTACTGGCGAACGCGCTATTTGGACTGCTGCATTTGGAATTGCTATATACCTAATAGGCGGTGTCTTAGAAAAGATTGCTAATCCCGACAAAGCACATAGCTGGACGGATATCCTGGCTATTGGTATCGTGGCCTCCATTGGCTTGGGATTTTTCACAGGCGGGCTTCAGCACTTTCCTGACTCTCCCGCAAGAAGTGCATGGGTTGTGCCCGTGGGATTTGCTATGTCATTGATTGCCATGTATTTGATGGACGGTAAGGGCAAGGTGAAAATGAAGAGCTTACTTGTCTATGGTGTTATCAGTATGGCAACCGTTGCTGCTGCATCCTTTTACGCCCTTACTTACTTCAATGAACATGGAGGTGAAAGTCATAACCACGATCACGCCACATCTTCGGAAGTTAAAGATGATTCAATAAAAGTAGTGCGTTTAGAAGTTGATGACACCATGCGCTTTGTTCCCTCAAAGTGGGAGGTGCAAGCGGGCGAGCCCATTCGAATCATTTTGGTCAACAAAGGCAAGGTAGATCACGAACTAGTGTTCGGTAGTGAAAAAGAAATCATTGCACATGCCAAAGAAATGGCAAATCCAAATTTCAAGGGCCACCATCACACAAATGAAATTTCAGCAAAGCCCGGCCAGCAAGCGGAGTTAGTTTGGACATTCAAAGAACCAGGTCAATATGCTATGGCTTGCTTTGAGCCTGGCCATTACGAGGCCGGTATGAAAGGCGTTATCAATGTGGTGGGGCACAAGCACTGATTTTTAAAGCCCACGCGACAAATCCCCCGCTCACACCCTCAAGCCACATGACAGCTCTATGTCATAATATTTGTCTATCCCCCGCGCCCGGGTGGTGAAATTGGTAGACGCAGGGGACTCAAAATCCCCCGCCGCAAGGCGTGCCGGTTCGATTCCGGCCCCGGGCACCAGCAGCTCAAGACTGCTGTCAAAGAATTGCTCTCATCGAGGCTTTTGTTTTAAAGATCTATGGCTATCTTATGAGTGACGATGAATTTTCAGGCTTTATAAGTAGCGGAAAAAAAATGCGGGTCTCTGTGTCTGAGCGCACAGGTAATGCCAAAACTCCAAAAAATATTGTTACTTCTGACGAAGAAGACACACTGAGCAAGATACGGTCTTTTGAAGGCAAAGAAGGGGAGCTTGACCCCTTAGCACACAACCTTGCTGAAGAACAAAATTTACGCCTAGACAAATACGAAACCAAACCCACTCAAGACGTAAAGACCCAAAAGATACCTGCAAATACAGCTGCAGTCGAGAATTTACAAACACTCAAGCAAGACTCGGTTGCACCAGAAAAACAAGCTGCACCTCGCGGCTCAGAAACTACAGCTAACCAGCAAAATATTGCCACTGATAAACCCGTGGACAACCGTCAAGGAATTGCGACAGAGAACTTAAAAGAAAACCTCCAAGGCATTCCCACTGAAAAGTTCCAAGAAAATAATCAAGCTCTGCCGGCTTCCAATGCAATTGATAGCAATACGCAAAGTATTCCATCATCGAATGTTGAAACCAATATACAAGGCATTCAAACTGAATCTATAAACGACAACCTTCAAAGCATTGCGAACGATAGTCTTGAAAACAACGTTCAGTCTATAAATAGCACGCAAGTAGCTCCGCAAAAACCTCAGGGTATTGCAAAAGACCCCATCAGAACAAATGATGCGGGCATTGCTAAAGAACAAGTCAAAACGAATACCGCCAATATTTCTATTGATACACCTGCTAACAACAAACAAGCCATTCAAAACGCGCCCGTTAGCAACAACTTAGTTTCCATCCCCAAAGATACACACCACGAAACGCGTCAAGCATTAGACAAAGACAGCTTTCAAGACCGCGGTGCAACGGTTGCAAAAACATCGGTGCAAGGCAATGTTCAAGCCGTTCCAACAAAACCCTCCATCAGCAACAACCTTCAGCCGATTGAGCAAAAACCAATCGCTGACCATTTTGAAACGCTACCCAGTGACGCACGCCCTTTAGGCGAAACGGCAGCGCCGAAAAGTAGCCCCATTGCCAACAGAGCCGCCCCTACCCCGCAGCAATCTGTTGCAACAAAAGCTGCAGTGGCGCAGGCTAAGCCATTAGCCAATCCTCAAAAAGTTGTGCCTTCTAGTGCAATTTCTTCCGCAGAAGCCGAAAAAATTGCACTGGCACATAAAGCGCAGATGGAAGCGTTTCACGGCCGCTTGGCCGGTATCAAACACAATGTCGACGCGCTCAACCACAAGTTGGATGACCTAGATAGCAAAAGTTAGTGCATGCCTGCTTTCAAGGCGGGTTTTTTTATTGGAGCAATCTGTGAGTCATTTGTTTTCTGAATTTACCCTGCAATCACCGCGCGGGCCTCTCACGCTTCACAACCGCGTTGTCGTTGCACCCATGTGCCAATACTCAGCGAATGAAGGCCAAGCCACTGACTGGCATTTGATGCATTGGGGTAATTTACTCAATAGTGGTGCGGCCATGTTTTTTATTGAAGCCACTGCGGTATCACCCAAGGGGCGTATTACCCCCGCCTGCCTGGGCTTATGGGATGACGCAACAGCAGCAGCACTCAACGACAAACTGAGCCGCGCACGGCACCTAGCACCGAAAGTACCCATCTGCATACAACTTGCACATGCTGGGCGCAAAGCCTCTAGTGCAGCGCCTTGGCATGGTGGCCAATTGCTTGACACCTCACATGGTGGCTGGCAAGCAGAGGCCCCTTCTGCCATACCGCATTTGGAGCAAGAAACGCCGCCTGACGAAATCACGGCACAAGGTTTGATCGATATAGAGCAAGCTTTTGTCAAAGCAGCGCAAAGCGCAGATGCCATGGGCATTGAGGCTATTGAGTTACACGGCGCACACGGTTATTTGTTGCACCAATTCTTATCCCCTATTGCTAACAAGCGTACTGATGCCTATGGCGGAAATTTTGACAACCGCACGCGTTTTCCTTTGCAAGTTTTTAAAGCGGTGCGTGCGGCTTACTCTGGTGTTTTAGGTATTCGTTTATCTGCGACAGACTGGGTAGATAACGGATGGACACCTGAAGAAACCGCTGACTTTGCCGCGCGCTTAAAACAAGAGGGTGCAAACTTTGTACATATCTCTACCTCTGGCGTTTCAGCGCAACAAAAGATTCCCGTAGGGCCTGAATTTCAAGTGCCATTTGCCAAGCTGGTCAAAGATAAGGCCGGCATACCTACTATTGCCGTAGGCTTGATCACCGAACCCCACCAAGCGGACAACATCATCGCGCGTGGCGACGCCGACCTAGTGGCTTTAGCCCGTTCATTCCTCTACAAACCCCGTTGGATGTGGGAGGCAGCAGCTGCTTTGCAAGGCACGGTGGAAGCCAGCCCTCAATATTGGCGCAGCTTGCCTCGGGAAGCACAAACCGTATTTGGTTCCGTACGCGTGGGCCAGCGGTAAACATATTTTGAAAGGCGTTTTTATGAACTCCAATTTCCGTCGTCAATTTCTTGCGCAGGTCGTTGTATTGACCTCACTCACTACCAGCCTTGCACTGCCATTCAGCGCCTTTGCACAAGCAGACAACTACCCCAGTAAGCCCATCACCTTGGTGGTTCCTAATCCTCCCGGCGGCTTGGTGGACACATCAGCGCGCTTGGTCAGCGATCCGCTTGCAAAACTCACCGGTCAAACCGTGGTGGTAGACAACAAGCCCGGTGGCAGTGGCAACTTGGCATATTCGAATGTTGCGCGTAGCGCTAAAGATGGTTACACCGTCTTGGTGTCTTATTCGGGTTACCACATTGCAAACCCTATCTTGATGGACAAACTGCCCTGGGAGTTGAAAGATCTCACGCCCATTGGTTTGATTACCGTGGCAACTAACGTCATCGCAGTGCATCCTTCTATTCCTGCCAACACGTTGAAAGAATTCATTGCATGGGCTAAACAAAACCCAGGCAAATTGAACTATGCGTCGCAAGGCAATGGTTCTGTGTCTCACATTGGTACCGAAATCTTCAAACAACAAACAGGTATCGAGATGACCCATGTGCCTTACAAAGGTTCGGGGCAAGCGATTCAAGATGTATTGGCAGGCCAAGTGCAGGTGTTTATCACTACGCCCCCCTCTGTAATGGGGCATGTGCTGAGCGGCAAATTAAAAGCATTGGCAGTCACGGGTAAAACTCGCCATCCACAACTACCGCAAGTGCCTACGGTGGCAGAGGCTGGGTTGGGTGGGTTCGAACTCGAATCTTGGGTGGCTTTGTATGTCGCCAGCAGCACGCCTAAAGACATCGTGCAAAAACTCAGCAACGATGTCAAACGCGCAATGGAACAAGCCGACACCAAACAACGCGCAGATGCTGCTGGCGTAGAGGTTCGCTACTTAACGCCTGATGCCACCACCAAACTGCTGGAGCGTGATACAGCCAGTTGGACCAAGGCCATCAAGGCTGCCAATATCAAGTTTGATTAATCTCTAGATTTGCAAGCCCTGGGTCTCGAGCCCATCTTGCGCTTGCGGATAAATCAAGCGCAACCTTAATTCGCGTTTCATACGCGTGTTCACCAAGCGGCGTGATTCGCTCATAAAGCTCATTTGCATTTCGCCTAATTCAAGTTTGGCTCGTGTGCGGCTGATGCGTGGTGGCTTGGGTAATCCATAAATACCCGCTGCCATATCAAAATAATCCCCCATCAACATTTGGCTATCGTCATTGATGTTGTAGGTGCGTTGTGTTTTGCCACGCCACATGGCTAATTGGCAGGCACGGGCTAGATCGTTGGCGTGAATGTGGTTAGTGAATACATCGTCTTGTTTTTGCAAAACTGCTGTACCGCGCGTTAATCGGTCACGGGGTGTACCACCTACGCGGTCGTTGGCATAAATACCAGGGATGCGCAACACACTCATGCGCACAGCATTACCGCGTAATCGCGCCAAATGGCGCAGGCGTTGTTCTGCATCAACCCTGCGCTGGGCTCTGCTAGTTTTGGGGTTTGTTAACCGCGTCTCAGTCACCCACGCGCCATCACAGTCTCCATAGACGCCGCTCGTTGAGCCATAGACCACACTGCTTGGGGCTGTTCGCAACATCAATGCACGGGCTAGCGCTAATGTGCGGGGATCGTGTTGGCCTTGCAGTGGTGGTGGAGCTAAATGCACCACGCGCGTTGCAAGCCCTGCCAGGCGCTTCAAACTGCTGGGTTGATCCAAATTACCTAAGAGGGGTGTGATGCCCGCATCACGCAGTTCAGTGGTTCTTTGCTGCTGCGAAGTCAATGCAAAAGTTCGCATATGGCGTTGAACACGCGCTAAACGCATACCAACATCGCCACATCCAATAATGAGGAGTCGCTCGCGTCTAAATCGTGCGGGCAATGCGCCCAAAGGGGTCTGATTGGAAGGCAAAATACGTCTTAGGTAAAAGTTCAAGGATAACCAAAGATGCCATTTCAGATTTCTGTGCAACCCAGTGGCCGTTTTTTTGATGCGGGCTCAGATGAAACCCTCCTCATGGCAGGTCTTCGACAAGGCATTGGCTTGCCGTATGGCTGCAAAGACGGTGCCTGCGGTTCTTGCAAGTGCAAAAAATTATCTGGCACTGTGACCCACGGTGTTCACCAAAGCAAAGCCTTGAGCGAAGAGGAAGAAGCCAACGGCATGGTGCTGACTTGCTGCGCGACTGCACAAAGCGATGTTGTAATCGAATCGCGTCAAGTGGTTGAGGCCGGTGCATTCCCAATCAAGAAAATGCCCGTACGCATTATTTCTTTAGAAAAGAAATCGCCCGATGTGATGTTGGTCAAGCTGCAGTTGCCAGCGACAGAAGTCATGCAGTACTACGCGGGTCAGTATGTTGATTTTTTATTGCGTGATGGAAGTCGCCGTAGTTATTCAATGGCCAACGCACCGCATACTTTGGTGGAAGGCAGTCCTGCGATTGAATTGCATATCCGCCATATGCCTGGCGGTGCTTTTACCGACCATGTATTTGGTGTGATGAAGGAGCGCGACATTCAGCGTATCGAAGGACCGCAAGGCAGTTTCTTTTTACGAGAAGACTCCGACAAGCCTTTGGTGTTTTTAGCATCAGGTACCGGGTTTGCTCCCATCAAAGCCATCTTGGAGCATATGCATTTCAAAGGCATCACCCGACCTGCAGTTTTGTATTGGGGCGGAAGACGTCCGCAAGATTTGTACTTGAACGACTGGCTGCAAGCACAACTCGCATTGATGCCTAACTTACGTTATGTACCTGTTATTTCAGATGCTTTGCCTGAAGACAACTGGTCAGGTCGCACAGGCTTTGTGCACCAAGCCGTGTTGGAAGATATACCTGACCTAAGTGGCTACCAGGTCTATGCCTGCGGTGCACCTATCGTGGTGGACTCTGCACGCAGCGCCTATACAAAAGTTGGTTTGCCAGAGGATGAGTTCTATGCGGACTCGTTTACTTCTGCGGCCGACAAAGCTTGATGCCATTCACAGGACGCACCATGATTCATTACTTTAAAAATTGTCGATTTGTAGCCGCAGTTGTTATGGCTTGCACTGCCGCATTGTCTCAAGCGCAGAGTTTTCCCAGCAAACCTATTCGCTGGGTAGTCGTTGCTCCTGCAGGATCATCGTTGGATGTGATCGCCCGCTCGATGCAAGACAAGCTCAAAGACAATTTGGGCCAATCCGTTGTTGTTGAGAACAAACCGCAAGCAGGCGGCACAGTCGGCACCAACGAGGTCGCGAAATCTGCGCCCGATGGCTACACATGGGTGATGTCCTACAACGGACCGCTTGCGTTTGGCCCCCACCTCTACCCCAAACTGCCCTACCAACCAGAAAAAGATTTAATAGCAGTCATCACCACGACCTCGCAACCAAACGTCATTGCAGCCAATGTGCAGTTACCAGCGAATTCAATCCGTGAGCTAATTACCTTACTCAAACAAGAACCGGGTAAATACAACTTCGCTTCTGTTGGCAACGGCAGTTCATCGCACTTGACGATGGAATACATCAAGTCTGTATCCAACACGTTTGCAGTCCACATCCCCTTCAATGGCAGCCCGCCTGCAGTGATGTCTACTTTGTCGGGAGAAACGCAGCTAATGGCATCAGTGCCGACAGTGCTTGCACCGCAAGTCAAACAAGGCAAATTGAAGTATTTGGCTGTGACCAGTTCGCAGCGCTATGCCTTGTTACCTGATGTACCTACCGTTGCAGAAAGTGGCTTACCAGAACTCAAAGGCTTTGAAGCACTGGCGTGGAATGGCGTGCTGGTATCTGCCGGAACCCCGCGGGCTATTGTTGATCGCATCAATAGCGCGCTTAACGCTGCATTGAATGACCCTAGCGTTAGAGAGAGACTTAAATCTGCTGGCTTAGAGCCTATGGGTGGAACGCCAGAGCAATTTGCAAAACTCATCCATGATGAATCGGTCAAGTGGGCGCCAATTATTAAGCGCTCTGGCGCACGGATAGATTAATTAGAGGCTCTCTGGTCAAAACTTAAGACCATTTTTTTCAAAATTCTTTATTACCAATAAAAATTGGCGATATTCGTTCTTTCGAAATTAAATATTTTTTGTTGCTTTCTCGGGTTCGGCGTACATAAGTCATGGGAGTGGTTTGCTTGTATTTCTCAAATAAGTACTGAAGATCTGTACTGGAGAGATTAGTCCTAGCTATCAACTCATTCAAGCCCAAAGGGGCATCTAAGTTCTCGCCTATCCAAACACATAACTCGTCTAAATACTTTTTGTTATCAGCCTCAGCAAATGGATTAAGTTTGTTTTTCACTTGCGCTTTTCCATAACATCCAATCTGCCATTTAACGCGTCAACCCCCCGCTTAATGCCCGCTAATCGTCCGTGAAAAACCTCAAGATACATATCGTGTTTTAGTTTTGCGGCTTGTTGAGCCGTGAGTGGTCGTTCTGTGACTGGAGCGCTTACTTGTTGTTTGATTTTCGAGAATGTATCTGGCAATTCAGAGTTGCTATCAGAGACTGAAAGTTCAAAATCAACTTCTGCACGCTTGATGGTCTCTGAGGGCAAAACTTCAAAGTGGTTATCGAGATTTTCTTTATCCGTTGGTTGTCGATTCGCACCAATTGCACCCTCCTTAGGCGCACGATTCATGTTCAAAGAGGGATCTAGATTCTCTAAAGGTTGTCTCTTTTTATCTAGCGCTTGCTCAGCTACAACTTGATTGTTATCTTCTAATGCGAGCTTGGGTGTCTTGGCATCATTTGTTATTGGTGCGCCATTCAATACTGATTGAAGATTTTTATCATTGACGACTGATTGAGTGGCTTGCTTGTTAGGGGCAACCGGTTCTTTGGACAAAGATGGGTTGTTGGGTGACAAGCTAGGTTGATCAATAGATTGTTTATTTGTTACAACCCCATCAACAGATATACCTTGAACATTGGTTGATATACCTTTGCCGTTTGGCACTTTCTGATCATTAGCGGCAATTTTTTTACTTTCAACAACTTGGTTGTTATCAGAAATAATGCCTTTGCCAACAACTTCACCATTGGATTTGAATGCCTCACCATTAACTACTTGGTTGTTTTTGGAAATACCTACGTTGGGTATTTTTTGATCGTTATCCTGAATTGCTTTGTTTTTTGCAACGCCTTGATTGTTTGAAGTGATATTGGCATTGCCAGCTTTTTGTAAATTGGAAGCAGTAGTGCTTGAGTCAATCTTCTGGTTGTTGTCCTTTAGTCTTTCAGTCTTTATACCCTCAACATTATTTGCAACTTCCAATCCTTGATTTATTTCTTGCCGATTGATATTTGATTTATCAGTGCTTACAGATTGCCCTTTGGCTTGGGTGCTGTCTAAACTAGCTTTTTGTATATTGGCTTTATCCTGAGCTAATTGCTTTTCAAACGCGGCTTTCCTTGCTGCAATTTCTTGTTCATCTGAACTAACTTTATTGCGAGTTATTTTTGCATTCCCTGTATGCTCAGATACAGAAACGCTATGGGATTTGCCACTGCGTATCAGGCCAGAAAAATCATCGTCACTCATAGCACAGGCAAAAACCAGCCTTTTTCGGCTTTGAGTAAAAACTTATGCTCAGCTAACCATTTCACTAACTTGGGGTTAGCGTTGAAAATACCACCCACTTGGCGAACCCATAAATACCCTTTGGCTTGATCTCTGTCATCTACTACTTGTGCGCCGGGGTGTTTGGCTACCACCGCAAGAAGTTCTGAATAGGTAAGTAAGTTCTTGATCAAGACTTCATCACTTTTAGGCGCAACGACCTTCACTAGAACTTCTGGTTTGACCGCCTCTATTGCTTGTGTCGCATTGGCTAGTTCTTCAGCGGCAACGACGTCATTTTTGGAAGTTATATCCGTAGCGGGTTCTTGTATTTTTTTGCCTGTAGTCAACTGACTGTTGATGTTGTCCACATTGCGTTTAATGCCGGCTATTCGTGCATGAAAAGCATCTAAAGATTTATCGTGTTTTAGTTTCGCTGCTTGTTGAGCGGTTAATGGTGGTTTGCCAATTTGAACTAGACCAGAAAAACTATCTTCACCCATCTACAACAATCAAAATTAAAAAAATAATGCTAGTATTTAATTTGATTCAAGTCCTGCAACATTTCTACGGAAAGCATTTAAAGAACTACAAAAATTTTTGCAGTTAGGTATTTTTCTACGAATAAACTGCCAACTTCTACGAATTAAGCTAATCTATTTTCAAACCTCAATAAAATAAAAGATTAGTAAGAAAATAAAAATAAATGTAAATTTAAAGGTCTAGTGTTATGAAACGACTCGTCGCCTCAGGCCAAAAAATCGAGTGGTTGTTTGATTCGAACAATACCCCTTCACAGACCACATCAGGTGATTTAATGAGTTTTCCATTTGTCTACATGCCCGGAGTAGCTAAAGGATATACAGAGCATTTAGCACTTCCAAATGGTACTTTTCTCTTCAAAAATCACCACGAATTTATTTCTGAAGATAGACCCCCGCAAATCAACCTAGGCGACTTCAAATCAGATTTTCCTGGCCCCGTCTTTAATGTTCATATGATGCACTCTGGACAGGTTGATATTTTAAATAACGTAACCAAAAGAACAGCAAGAAGAGTTATCGGCCTTGATCTTTTCTCTCGATTCAACTCTATTGATATCAATCAAAATTTATATACGGATGAGAATATTTATTTAACCGGTCTTTTCATTCCTGAAAATCAACTCATTAATCTTTTCGGTTCCGATGTTGCTGAAAACTTTTTTCAAATCTTAGGTTTGCATAAAAACCAAGACTTCTGTGAAATAAATTTACCGCAGTCTTTGTCAGCCAAAGTTGCAAACTGCATTCCTAGTAGTCTTAATGGGAACATGCGTTCGCTATTTGCAACTTCGGCCATTATTCAATATCTACTTGAAGCTAATCTCTACATATCAAACTCCAACAACTTCGCATTAAATTTAGGAAAAATGGATTTTGACGTAACCGCTTTGTATGCAGAGCTTTTGTGCGTTACTGAAAATGCACCCACGATAGAAGAGTTATCAAAAAAATATAATGTCAGTGCTTCAAAATTGAATCAGTCTTTTATTAAAAAATACGATCAGTCAATTTACAGTTTTTTGACAAATCAACGATTAGATCAAGCCCATGAAGCTTTGGTTAGAACCGAAATTCCCATGAAAACACTTGCACACAAAATTGGCTATTCGCACGTCAATCATTTCATTACCGCGTTTAAGAAGAAGTTTGGTGTTACTCCAGGTTCGCTCAGAAAGATTGCTGAATAGATTTATTCGTGCAACGGCCCTCGAACTTCAGCCAGCTGCTTAGAGCCCAAAGCCTGGCCACGAGCTTAACTTTTTGTTAACGATGGCCCACCACAAAATCGTTTTGCCCCGTTTTATCTTCCCCGCGTAACAGCCATAAAGGCCGCGTCGCAAAACTCACGTTCACACCTGTTTTGCCAGCTGAAGGTCTTAGGTCTCGGTCGAACAGCGATGTGCCAGGCATAAAACGCAAAGCAACGCCAGTGCGTCTTTGTTGTGAGGTGTTGGCTTTTGCACCATGGATCATATAAATGTCGTGCATCGACATTTCTCCGGGTTGCAACTCTAAATCTGCTGCCTGCGATTCATCAAACGTACCCTCTGCCATCCGTTGGTTCAGCGTGAGGTCATTGCGATCTTCATGCAGATGCTCATGCAAAAGTTTTGCGCTATGCGAACCGGGAATGACGCGCAAACAACCGTTTTCTTGGGTGCTGGGTTCAAGCGCCACCCACACCGTGCAGTTGGCTAAGGGACGAATCGGCCAGTAATGTCCATCCTGGTGCCAAGGCGTTTCATAGCCTTCGCTAGCGGGTTTACAAAATACATGGCAACCCCACAAGATGATGTCTGGGCCAATCAGTTGTTCCACTAAATCGATGATGGGTGGATGCATCGCTAACTGCAAAAACTTTTGGCTGCCAGTTACGCCTTCGTCGTTACGCCCTTCAATATGCGCGCTCACCAGTTTTTCTGGACGCACGCTGGGGTTGTTGGCAATGAGGGTGTTGAGCGCGTCTTGCAACTCTTTTAAAAATTCAGGCTCTAAACGGTATTTGGGAATGACATAACCATTGGCGTGGTAATTGGCTATATCTTTCTCGGTCAAAGCAGTTGGCATGGCAGTTACTCCCCTAAATATGCAGCGCGCACCTTCGGATCATGCAACAAATCTCCCGCTTTGCCACTGAGGGTTATCACGCCTGATTCCATCACATAGGCACGCTGGGCAATTTGCAAAGCACGGCTTGCGTTTTGCTCTACCAATACGATCGTGACGCCCTGGGCTGACACAGCTTGAATCACTTCAAAAATCTTGTCGACCATTAGTGGCGATAAACCCATAGAGGGCTCATCTAGCAATAGCAAGCTAGGGCGACTCATCAGCGCACGACCCATCGCTAACATTTGCTGCTCACCGCCAGACAAAGTGCCCGCCAATTGGTGGCTACGTTCTTTTAAGCGCGGGAAAGTGGTGAAGATGCGCTCAATATCTTTATCAATGTCAGCCCCATCATTACGGCTGTAGGCACCCATCTGTAGGTTCTCAATGATGGTCATACGGGTGAACACGCCACGTCCTTCGGGCACCATGGCTAAGCCTTGTTTTACTAAATCCCAAGGCTTGCATTGATGGATAGGTTTGTCGTTTAACTCTATGTAGCCAGCACTTGCAGATAACAAACCCGTGATGGCTTTCATCGTGGTGGTTTTGCCTGCGCCGTTCGAACCGATCAGTGAAACCAACTCACCTGCAAACACTTCAAAGCTCACCCCTTTGACAGCTTGAATACCGCCATAACTCACTTGTAAATCGCTCACACGTAGCATGGGTGAGGTCATATCAAATCTGAGCCGTTCCCAAATACGCTTGCATAACACGCGCATCGCGTTGCACGTGGGCGGGAGTGCCTTCTGCAATCACTTGGCCTTCATCCAATACCGTCACGCGATCGCACAATCCCATGACTAATTTCACATCGTGTTCAATCAATAAAACTGTGCGATGGTCATGGCGAATTTTGTCAATCAATGCGCGTAATTGCACTTTCTCAGTGGCATTCATGCCTGCAGCTGGTTCGTCCAAGGCTAATAGTTGGGGGTCTGTTGCCAGAGCGCGGGCAATTTCTAAACGTCGCTGGTCGCCATAGCTCAAAGTGCGCGCTTTGACATTGGCAAAAGCTTCTATGCCAACATACTCTAATAGCGCATGGGCTCTTTCAGTAATTTCTTTCTCTTCTTGCGTGAAAGACTTGGTTCGAAAAATAGCACCCAACAAACCAGAGTGTGTGCGTACATGGCGCGCCACCATCACGTTTTCAAGCGCGGTCATATCGGCAAATAAACGGATGTTTTGGAAGGTGCGGGCGATGCCTGCTTTGGCGACCAAATGCACATCCTTAGGTTGATAAGGCTGATCTGCCAATACAAAGCTGCCACTGTCTGCGGGATACAAGCCTGTGATGACATTGAAGAAAGTAGTTTTGCCAGCGCCATTGGGGCCGATCAAGCCATAGATTTGGCCACGCGCGATGTTGAGTTGTACATCGTTCAAGGCCTGCAGGCCCCCAAAACGCTTTGATACACCAGCGACCTGCAATACGTGTTGGCTAAGCATCATGCCCCTTCACGCTTTGCAAACGCTTGACATGTTCTGGCTTAGGCCATAAACCGCTAGGGCGCCACAACATGATGCCCACCATCGCTACAGAGATCAGAAGTTGCCGCAATATTGCCGCATCTAATCGACCGCCTGTCATTTCTTGAAGTGGTCCTGCTACATAACGCAGAGCTTCGGGTAACGCAGCCAACAAAACGGCACCCAAAATGACGCCGGGTAAGTGGCCTAAACCACCAAGCACCACCATCGCCACAATCATCACGGACTCCATCAGGCTGAATGATTCGGGCGATACAAATCCTTGAAATGCAGCGAACATAGCACCAGAGATTCCACCGAAAGTGGCACCCATGCCAAAGGCCATCAATTTCAAATTGCGGGTGTTAAGTCCCATAGCTTTTGCTGCGATTTCATCTTCGCGAATCGCCATCCATGCGCGACCAATGCGTGAGTTTTCTAAACGATGGCACACCACGACGCTGACTACTACGAGCAGCAGAAACAAGTAGTAGTACAAAGTCACGGAGGGCAGTTCAATAAAACCTAAATCCAGTCGCTTTGAAAGTGGATGACCAAAGACACTGACAGAATCAATAGGACCAATCCCTTTGGGTCCATTTGTGATGTTCACAGGTTGGTCTAAATTATTTAAAAAGACACGGATGATTTCACCAAATCCTAAAGTCACGATTGCCAGGTAATCACCGCGTAGCTTTAAGGTGGGTGCGCCCAACACAATTCCGAACAATGCAGCGACACCAGCAGCCATGGGCAAGACCATCCATAGACTTAGGTGTAAACCGTTTGGAAACATAGACGCAATCCAAGGGAATGCATCGGTCAAATGTGGGGACGCTAACAATCCAAATAGATACGCGCCAACTGCAAAAAATGCAACGTAACCCAGATCTAACAAACCAGCGTAGCCAACCACAATATTTAAGCCAAGCGCTAGTAAGACATACAACAGCGACATGTCTGCAATGCGCACCCACGCATTACCAAACGGCTGCAATACAAATGGCAAAAGCAACAATAGGCCAGCCAAAAGCCATCGGTTGCCAACTAATACGTGCATATTTGGCATACGCTTTAAGCCCTATCTGCCACACGCTCACCCATCAAGCCCGAGGGGCGAAGCGTAAGCACCAAGATCAACACCAAGAAAGCAAAAATATCACTGTATTGGCTGCCCATCACGCCACCGGTAAGTTCGCCTAAGTAGCCTGAACCAATCGATTCAATCAAACCAAGCAACAAGCCACCGACAACTGCTCCACCTAAGTTTCCAATCCCACCGAATACTGCAGCTGTAAATGCCTTAAGGCCTGGCAAAAATCCCATGGCGTGGTGAACTGTGCCGTAATTGGATGCCCACATCACACCGGCCAGGGTGGCCAGCACAGCGCCAATGATGAAGGTGGCGGAGATCACCATATCAGGCTTCACGCCCATCAAACTCGCCATGCGCGGATTCTCCGCTGTTGCACGCATCGCGCGGCCTAAACGTGTGGCGTTAACTAACCAAGAGAGCACTGCCAATGCGACTACGGTCAGCCCTAAGATCATCAATTGTGTGGGCGTAATCACTGCCTCACCAATTGGAATGGGCGTGGTGGGCAAAAGCGTTGGAAACGGTTTGTAGTTCGGCTTCCAAACAATCATGGCGATGGTTTGCAAAAAGATGGACATACCAATCGCGGTGATCAAGGGCGCCAACTTTGGCGCATTGCGCAATGGGCGGTAGGCGATTTTTTCAATCGCAAAGTTAAGGGTTGCGGCGGCCAAGCTTGCCAAAACCATCGACATTAACAAAATCACCCAACCCGGCAAGTTAGGAAAAGCAGGTTGCAAGACATTGATGAGCGACCAACTGCACAAGGCGCCAATCATCAAGACTTCACCATGCGCAAAGTTAATCAAGTTGATGATGCCGTACACCATGGTGTAGCCCAGTGCTACCAGCGCATACATGCTGCCTAGCACTAGCCCATTGATCACCTGTTGTAGCAATACATCCATGTTTATTGACTAGCTTGTTTGTTTTTAATGCGCAGTTCACGCAATTTGTCTGCGATTCTGATTTCTAAACCGCGCTCGACTGGATGATAAAACTTTGCAGACTCCATGCCTTGGGGCAAATAGGTTTCACCTGCAGCAAACCCGTCTTCTTCATTGTGCGCGTAGCGATAGCCTTTTCCGTAGTCGAGTTCTTTCATCAACTTGGTGGGGGCATTGCGCAAATGCATGGGTACTGGGCGTGTGCTGTCTTTTTTTACCAAAGCACGTACTTCATTAAAGGCTTTATAAACAGCGTTGGACTTAGGCGCTACTGCCAGATACACCACGCATTCGGCCAAGGCCAATTCGCCCTCGGGCGAACCCAAACGTTCATAGACTTCAGCAGCGTCTAAGGCCAAACGCAATGCACGCGGATCCGCCAAACCAATGTCTTCGCTTGCCATACGGATAAGACGACGCGCCATGTATTTTGGTTCTGCGCCACCGTCGAGCATTCTGACTAACCAATAAAGCGCAGCATCTGGGTCTGAGCCCCTGACAGACTTGTGTAACGCGCTGATGGTGTCGTAGAACTGCTCACCACCTTTGTCATAACGGCGCATGCGCTCGCCAAGAACTTTGAGCAGCCACACATCCGTAATTTCCACCAAACCTTCATGCTTGGCTGACACTGCCAGAGTTTCTAAAGTATTGAGCAATCGGCGCGCATCACCATCGGCATAGGCAATCAAACGCTTTTGCGCGTCAACATCTAAAGCAGGCACTGCATCAATGTTTTGTGCTTTAGTAATGATGTGTGAGAGGTCTTCTTCATTCAATGACTGCAATACATAGACTGCAGCCCGCGAAAGGAGAGCGGAATTAACTTCGAATGATGGGTTTTCTGTTGTTGCACCAATAAAGGTAAAAAGGCCTGATTCGACATGCGGCAAAAAGGCATCTTGCTGGCTTTTATTGAAGCGATGCACTTCATCGACAAACACAATCGTGCGTTGCGGATCTAGGCCATCGCGCGCAGTGATCGCTAGATCGACCGCTTCGCGAATTTCTTTGACGCCACCGAGGACTGCACTGATCGATAAAAACTGCGCATCAAAAGCATCGGCCATCAACCGTGCAATCGTCGTTTTACCAACCCCAGGTGGCCCCCACAAAATACAACTATGCGGTTGCCCCGATTCAAAAGCCACCCGCAACGCCATTCCAGCGCCCAGAACATGTTGCTGGCCAATCACCTCACCCAGTGTGCGCGGGCGCAGGCGTTCGGCGAGGGGTTGATTGGAAGCGTTCAAGGTTTTACTACATCCACCCCTTTAGGCGGCACAAACACAAACTGAGACGGCGATAGATTTTTAGGGTTGGCTTCAAAGTACTCAAAGCTGATCACCGAGCGTTGTCCCATTGCGTCCAAGATGTCTAATTTTTCTAAATTTGAAACACCACCTTCAACACGCAGTCCAATACGCACACTTTGAACACTACTCTCTCGTATTTTTGGCGTGGCTTGCACCCATTGCAAACCGTCGGCTTCGGATTGCTCTTGCAAATAGAATTCTTTCTGTAAAGATACCAAATCAGAAGCCGTGGCAATCAAAGCGGCAGGCGAACTGCTCAGGGCTTGCGTTTGCGACCGAGCAGTAACTTGCGCAAGGTCCACGTCATACCACCACAACATATTGCCATCTGCAACCAGCGTTAAAGGATATGGTTTTTGGTAATCGAATCGAAAGCGTGTGGGTCGAATAAATGCAAACACGCCGCTGGATTTTTTACTTCTTGCGGTTTGCCCCGCTTTAACAGGCGGCGTCACCACTTGGCTAAATATGGCGCGGCCGCTGTGCGCGGTTTTGAGAAATAACTCTAAGCTTTCTAAGCCGCCTGCGCATACTTGCAAGCTTGTTGTTAACAACAATACTTGTAAAGCGTGCTTGCACTTCGTAAAGCCAAACAACTTAGGCTTCACGAACTCAGGCTTCACGGTTAGGTACCAAAATTTCGCGCTGCCCGTTGCTGCTCATAGCGCTGACCATGCCGGCTTTTTCCATGTCTTCGACCAATCGCGCAGCACGGTTGTAGCCTATTTTCAAATGGCGTTGCACAAGTGAAATACTGGCTTTGCGATTTTTCAAAACCACTTCTACCGCTTGGTCGTACATTGGGTCTTTTTCGCTGGGGGTATCGCCAAATAAATCGGGGCCCGTCGGATTGCCATCGCCATCTACCGTGCCGCCTTCGAGCACACCTTCAATGTAGTCAGGCTCGCCTTGGGTTTTGAGATAACTCACTACACGGTGCACTTCCTCGTCACTGACAAACGCGCCATGCACGCGAATTGGAAAGCCAGAGCCACTGTGCATGTACAACATGTCACCCATACCGAGCAATGCTTCCGCGCCCATTTGGTCAAGAATGGTCCGGCTGTCAATTTTGCTACTGACTTGGAAAGCGATACGCGTTGGAATATTCGCTTTTATCAAACCGGTGATCACATCAACGCTGGGGCGTTGCGTGGCCAATATCAAATGGATGCCAGCAGCGCGCGCTTTTTGCGCCAAGCGTGCGATGAGCTCTTCAATCTTTTTACCGACCACCATCATCAGGTCAGCCAATTCATCAATCACCACCACGATGTGCGGCATGCGTTGCAATGGCTCTGGCTGGTCAGGCGTCAGACTAAAAGGGTTGTCAATAAATTCTTCACGCGCGGCAGCTTCATCGATTTTGGCGTTGTAGCCTGCAAGGTTACGCACGCCCAACTTGCTCATCAGCTTGTAGCGCTTTTCCATTTCGCCCACACACCAATTCAAACCATGCGCAGCTTGTCGCATGTCGGTGACTACAGGGGCGAGCAAATGGGGTATGCCTTCGTACACAGACATCTCGAGCATCTTGGGATCGATCATCAGCAAGCGCACATCACGCGCTTCGGCTTTGTAGAGCAAGCTCAAAATCATCGCGTTAATACCGACCGACTTACCAGAGCCCGTGGTGCCCGCCACCAACACGTGCGGCATTTTGGCGAGGTCTGCGACTACTGGGTTGCCCACAATGTCTTTACCCAATCCCATGGTGAGCATGGACTTGGCTTCGTTGTAAACATCAGAGCCCAAGATTTCGCTCAAGCGAATGGTTTGGCGTTTCGCATTGGGTAATTCCAACGCCATGTAGTTTTTACCGGGAATGGTTTCGACTACGCGGATCGAGACCAAAGAGAGTGAGCGCGCCAAGTCTTTGGCTAAGTTGACGACTTGTGAGCCTTTGACGCCGGTTGCTGGTTCAATCTCATAACGTGTAATGACTGGGCCCGGCGAAGCGGCAACGACGCGCACTTCTACGCCAAAGTCTTTCAACTTTTTCTCGATCATGCGGCTCGTCATCTCGAGCGTATCGGGGGAAACGGTGTCTTGTCTTGCCACCGCGCCGTCAAGTAAATCGACTTGCGGCAAACGCGAATCCACCATGTCGTTAAACAATGGTTTTTGCCGTTCTTTAGCAACCCTTGCGCTTTTGGGCATCTCCACCTTTTCAGGCTCTATCACAACCGCGATCGGCGGATGCTCTTCAATCTCTTCGCGCTCAACATGGACGATTTCCTCCCGCTCACGCGCTGCCACCAATCCGTAAGCCAAATCTTGTTCGCGCTCTCTGCGTTCACGCCACGCTTCTATCCAACCGTCGATCAATGCACCTAGTTTTTCCGCAGTCTGGCTCCATGAAAAACGAAACACCCACGAAGCGCCGACCACACCAAACACAATAAATATGAGTCCTGAACCATTAAAGCCCAACCATTGCAAACTAAAAGGCCCCACCAAGTAACCCAATACGCCACCGCTGATGTGACCAGGCAAGTTGGCTTCAAAGCGGTACATACGTGTCCACTCCAAGCCCACGCTAGAGATCAACAACAACGCCAAGCCAGCCCAAAACGCAAAACGCGTGTTGCGCCAGCTGTGGGCGTCGGTTACGGCGTCAGCGTCGGAATCGCTGTCTTCCCGCAATCGGTTTGCCAAAGCAGCCAACCAAGACACCAAGCCAGCGGCGAAACACCACCAAACCGAATAGCCCAGCAAGAAGAAACTCAGATCGCTCAACCACGCGCCAAAACGTCCGCCAAAGTTGTGCACGCCCATTCCAATGCCCGATGTACTCCAAGCGGGGTCTTGCGGCGAATGGGTTAAGAGCGCCAGCAACCAGAAGGTCATGAAAACAAAACCCGCTGTCAACGCGATTTCTTGGGCAAAGCGGCGAAAGCCTGTGGGCTTGAGATCGCCATCGGGGGAATTGGCGCGACGGTCGTTGTTTAAGGTGTGGAGCGAATAAGTCATGTCTGGAAGCGAAGCTTACCCGAGGGCCAGCCCCTCACTAAAGAGGGTTTCGATGGGGTTCTTACAATCAAAGGTTGATTGTCTCTTCAGAAAAGCACTTTTTCCATGTCTTCCACCCAACACGCACAAGTTTTGATCCTCGGTTCTGGCCCTGCGGGCTATACCGCCGCTGTTTATGCAGCCCGCGCCAATTTAAAACCACTTTTGATCACGGGCATGGCCCAAGGCGGCCAATTGATGACCACCACCGAGGTCGATAACTGGCCCGCGGACGTCCATGGCGTACAAGGCCCCGACTTAATGCAACGATTCCAACAGCATGCCGAGCGCTTCAACACGCAAATCGTGTTCGACCACATCAACAAGGTTGATTTTTCCAAGCGTCCTTTCACCCTCACGGGAGATAGCGGCACTTACACCTGCGATGCCTTGATCTTGTGCACAGGCGCTTCGGCTAAATATTTAGGCCTCCCTTCAGAAGAAGCATTCATGGGCCGCGGCGTATCGGGTTGCGCCACCTGTGATGGCTTTTTCTACCGCGAGCAAGTGGTTTGCGTTGTCGGTGGCGGCAATACGGCGGTGGAAGAAGCCTTGTATTTGTCAAATATCGCCAGCAAAGTGCATTTGGTCCACCGCCGTGACAAATTCAAGGCCGAGGCGATCATGATCGACAAGCTGATGGAGAAAGTAGCGGCTGGAAAAATCGTCCTCGAAACCCACAGCACCTTGGACGAAGTGTTGGGCGACGCCTCTGGCGTGACAGGTGTGCGTCTCAAAAGCACCACTGACGGCGCAACCCGCGAAATAGCGCTCCAAGGCTGCTTTATCGCCATCGGACATCAACCGAACACCGACATTTTTGCCGGCCAAATTGACATGAAGGACGGCTACATCATCACCCGCAGCGGCTTGCAAGGCTTTGCCACGATGACCAGCGTGCCTGGCATTTTTGCTGCTGGCGACGTGCAAGATCACATTTACCGACAAGCCATTACCAGCGCCGGCACCGGTTGTATGGCCGCCTTGGACGCCCAGCGCTTCCTAGAACAAGGCGCGCATTGAGTTTTGGCTATAATCGTGGGCTTTGCTGGAACGAGCTAATTCCCGCTTTGGGCTTTCAAGGGCATCCAAGATGCACGCGAGGTCCCAGTGCTTCGGGTTAAATCAAGCAGCAATTTCGGGTTACCGCCACCCTACCTGGCGAGGTGAGGGGCTGACGTCAGTTAGTTCCGTTTGAAAAATCATGGAGTGTCCACATGGCACGCGTATGTGAAGTAACGGGCAAAGGCCCGATGACGGGGAACAATGTTTCCCACGCCAACAACAAAACCAAGCGCCGGTTCTTACCGAATCTGCAATACCGCCGTTTCTGGGTCGAGACCGAGAACCGTTGGGTTCGTCTTCGCGTCTCTAGCGCAGCTTTGCGCTTGATCGACAAAAACGGCATTGATGCTGTGCTCGCAGATTTGCGCGCCCGCGGTCAAGCTTGATTCACACCATTTAAAAGGAAAAGATCATGGCATCCAAAGGCGGACGCGAAAAAATCAAGCTGGAATCCAGCGCCGGCACCGGTCACTTCTACACGACCAGCAAAAACAAGAAAACCATGCCCGAGAAAATGACGATCATGAAGTTTGATCCCAAAGCTCGCAAGCATGTGGAATACAAAGAAACCAAGTTGAAGTAATTTGGCTTTGCGCAATAAAAAACCCGCCTCGGCGGGTTTTTTATTGTCAGTCCCAGACCTAGGCAGAGCTAGGCTGATATTTGTTGCGAGCGAATCAAACGCATAAAAGTAGCGATTTAGGCACGAACAGCGCGCAAGCCCACAGCGAACTCTTGCAATGCAGCGATACCACTGGCCTCAGCGCGCTTGCACCATGCTTGTAGATCTTTGGTCAGTTGCTCGCGGTTCAAATGGGTGTTGAGCCACAGTTGGCGCAACTCTTCGCGCATAGACACCATGGTGTCGACATTGGGCAAAGCGGCGCGTGCTTGGGCGAGTTGCTCCATCACGCGGGCAGGAATCTTTTCAAAATCACGGTGCATCCAGCGCTTGGCGTCAGCCAAAACGGTTTCCGCAGGCAATGAGGACAACGCGGCGATTTCTTGTTTGAGCTCCAAGCGCAATTGGCGGGCGTAATTGGCCATCACTTCGTAACGGTTGGCAATCACAGCCTCCAAGGTTTTTTCGTCTGCTACGGGCTGGATATCGCCAAAAGCGAGTTTGGGAGGCGTTTTCTTGACGCTTGCCAGTCCCAAAGATTGCAAGATTCGGATATAGGCCCAGCCCAAGTCAAACTCGTAAGGTTTCACCGACAACTTGGCCGAGGTGGGATAGGTGTGGTGGTTGTTATGCAACTCTTCCCCACCGATGATGATGCCCCATGGAACCAGATTGGTACTGGCGTCTGGCGCTTCAAAGTTGCGATATCCCCAAAAGTGCCCCGCACCGTTGATGATGCCGGCAGCTGTCACAGGGATCCACATCATTTGAACAGCCCACACAGTCAAGCCCAAAGCACCAAACAAGGCCAAGTCGATGATCAACATGATCGCGACGCCTTGCCACGAAAAACGGGTGTAGATGTTTCTTTCAATCCAGTCGTTTGGCGTGCCGTGCCCATAACGGTCCAAGGTGTCTTGGTTTTTAGATTCTTTGCGATACAACTCAGCGCCAGACAACAAAACAGTTTTGATACCGTGCACATGGGGGCTGTGGGGGTCTTCTGCCTGCTCGCACTTCGCATGGTGTTTGCGGTGGATAGCGGTCCACTCTTTGGTCACTTGACCGGTAGTGAGCCACAACCACAAACGGAAGAAATGCGCAGGCAATGGGTGCAGGTCTAGCGCACGGTGGGCGCTGTAGCGGTGCAGGTAAATCGTGACACTGGCAATGGTGATGTGGGTGAGCGCTAACGTCACGAAAAAAACTTGCCAACCCGACAAGTCCAGCATGCCATGGATGAGCCAATTGAGGGTGGCATCAGCCCAAGGCGAGTCTAAAAATAACATGCGGTGCTTTCAATTCCGTAGATAAGGCATTCTACTTGGCGGTCCACGCGGCGGCGAAAAAGCCGTCGCTGGCGTGTACATGCGGCCATAGGCGTAAATACAAGCCGTCGGCAGAACATAACGACGTTGCGTCGTGCACTTTCAAAGCTTGCAGAGTTTCTGAAACAGAGAGCGGCACAAACTCGGGATGGGCTGTGCTAAACGCTTGGGCAATCGCCTCGTTTTCTTCTGGCAGCAGACTGCACGTGGCATACACCAAGCGTCCACCAGACTTCAATAAGCGCGCGGCGCTGGCCAAAATAGCCGTTTGTTTGACGGTGAGTTCCGCCACCGATTGCGGTGACTGGCGCCACTTCAAATCGGGATTGCGGCGCAGAGTTCCCAAACCAGAACATGGCGCGTCGACCAACACGCGGTCCATCTTGCCACTCAAGCGTTTAATGCGGTCATCGCGCTCATGGGCAATGGCGGCGGGATGCACATTTGACAACTTGCTACGAGCCAGTCGCGGTTTCAAAGCCTCCAAGCGATGGCCCGAGGTGTCAAACGCATACAAGCGCCCTGTGCTGCGCATGGACGCACCAATCGCCAAAGTTTTGCCACCGGCGCCAGCACAAAAGTCACACACCATTTCGCCGCGCTTGGCGTCTAACAACAAGGCCAACAATTGCGAGCCTTCGTCTTGCACTTCCACCGCGCCGCGAGAAAACAAATCGAGTTGCGACAAAGCGGGCTTACCTTGTATACGCAAGCCCCAAGGGGAAAAAGGCGTGGGCGTGGCTTGAATGCCCGCAACTTTCAGTTCTTTTTGCACGTCTTCACGCTTATCGGTGAAGGTATTGACGCGTAAATCAAGGGGCGCCGATGCGTTGAGCTGCGTGACCAAAGGCCAAAACCCGTCGCCCACTTGGGCTTTCAAAGGTTCGACCAACCACTCTGGCAAGTTATGCCGATGGCGCTCCAGCAAATCCGAAGTTTGCACTTTGGCGCAGGCTTCTAACCAAGCGGCTTCTTGCTTATTGAGTGCACCAAACAAAAAGTCGAGCGGGTTATTGCTTGGTCTTGCGTGGCGATTTTGTGCGGCTTGCTTGGCAGCCGCGTATTTGGCGGCTGAGGGCTTCACGGACGAACCATCATTTGCGTGAGACTCAGAAGCGGGTCTATTCGGGGTATTTTGCAAATGGTCTGCAAACCCCAAAATCGCTAATCGCCTCTCCTTAGGCCCCGAGCCAGAGGGCGCCAAATGGTCGTAGCGCAGTTTGTTGCGCAAGACGTTGTAGGTGGTCTCAGCCAAGGCCGCACGCTCGCGCGGGCCAAAGGCATAGGTTTTACGGTAGTCTCTAAAAAATTTGGACACCACCGCATCAGCGGGGTGCTCAAACTTCAGGGTCAGGCGGACAAGCTCAGTACAAGCTTCTAACAGGGCGTTGGGATGCATGCCTGCATTGTCCCACCCCGATTAAGCAAAAACGCCAGCAGTGTCTTGCATGTGCGCAGAGACTTCACCCAAATGGTGGATGCTGTCGCCAAAAATCATCTCGAGCTGTGTCAACTTCTTGAAGTAGTGGCTGACGATGTACTCGTCGGTCACACCGATACCACCATGCAACTGCACTGCTTCTTGACCGATATGGCGCATAGAACGACCAATTTGGTATTTAGCACGGCTCATGGCGCGGCTGCGTTCTGCCGGGTTGTCGTTGAGTTTTAACGACGCGTAGTAGCTCATGGAGCGACCCAATTCGAGTTGCATCTTCATGTCCGACACGCGGTGGCGCAGGGCTTGGAAGCTTGCAATTGCAACACCAAATTGCTTGCGTGTGTTCATGTACTCAACCGTGATGGCCAAGGTTTTGTCCATCACGCCCACAGCTTCGGCGCACAAGGCGGCAATTCCTATGTCCACGGCTTGTGCCACAGCCTCTTGGCCCTTGAGGGTTACCAACGCTGCAGGGGCGTTATTCAGAACCAACTCCGCTGCACGGCTGCCGTCTTGGGTGACATACCCGCGGGTTGTCACGCCGCTTGCGCCTTTGGCAACCAAGAACAAGGCCAAAGCACCGTTAGCCATCGCAGGTACCAACCAAGCATCTGCCTGATCACCTGTAGCCACCACACTCTTGGTACCAGTCACGGTCCAGGCATCGCCGGCAGCTTTGGCTTGTGTTTCGCAGGCATTGGCGTTGTAACGTGCCTTACGCTCTTGGTGCGCTAACACCACTAGCGCCTCGCCACCAGCAACTTTTGCGCACCATTCGGTTTGCACCGCAGATGGGGCGTAATGCGACAACACCGCGCCAGCAATCATGGTATGTGCCAAGGGTTCGAGCACGATGCCGCGCCCCAGCTCTTCCATCACTACCATTCCTTCGACAGGGCCCATGCCCAATCCGCCTAGCTCTTCAGGAATGTACAAACCGCATAAGCCGAGCTCGGCCAGTTCTGCAAAGGCAGCACGAGAAAAACCACCCTCTGCCACGATCTGTTTACGGCGCTCAAAGTCGTAGGCTTTGTCGACCCATTTGCGAACGGCGTCGCGCAGTTGTTCTTGTTCGTCAGAAAAATTGAAGTCCATGATTTATCCCAGTACGGTTTGCGCGACGATGTTGCGTTGCACTTCGTTGGAGCCACCATAAATAGTGGTTTTACGCATATTGAAGTAGGTAGACGCCAAAGGCGCGTTGTGCGGGGCGCCGCCCAGCCACAAACTATTGAGCGCGACATCGCCTTGCCATCCGGCTTGCATCGCTTCTTCGATAAAAGGCAAGCTAGCAGGTCCGGCTGCCAACATCATGAGTTCGCTGTAGCGTTGCTGAATTTCGCTGCCGCGAATTTTGAGTAAGCCCGCAATATCCAAAGTCTGCTTGCCTGATTTTTCGGCAGACAACACGCGCAAGACCAACATCTCGAGCGCGACCACGTCGACTTCGAGCTTGGCGATTTCATCGCGGAAACGCAGCGCTTCTGCGCCGCCCGTTGCGGGATCGAAGACGCCCTCGGCTTTGGCAACACGCTTTAAACGCTCCAACTCACGCTTGGCGCGGTTGACGTCAGCGATATTGGTGCGCTCATGCGCCAACAAATGCTTGGCATAAGTCCAGCCTTTATTCTCTTCACCGACCAAGTTATCAGCAGGTACTTTGACATTGTCAAACCACACCTCGTTGACCTCGCACTCACCATCGAGTAATTTGATCGGGCGAACCGTGACGCCAGGGGACTTCATGTCGATCAACAAAAAGGAGATACCTGTTTGCGGCTTGCCTTCGTTGCTGGTGCGCACCAAGCAAAAAATCCATTCGCCGAATTGGCCCAAAGTAGTCCACGTTTTTTGGCCATTCACCACAAAGTGGTCACCGACGCGCTCTGCGCGGGTTTTGAGTGATGCTAGGTCGGAACCTGAGCCGGGCTCGCTGTAGCCTTGGCTCCACCACACTTCGCCGCTAGCGATACCTGGCAAAAAGCGTTGCTGCTGTTCAGGCGAACCAAACGCCATGATCACCGGCGCCACCATCACAGGACCAAAAGGCACGACGCGCGGTGCGCCCGCCAAAGCGCATTCCTCCTCGAACAAATGCTTTTGCACGGCAGTCCAGCCAGGGCCACCAAATTGTGTTGGCCAACCATATGCCAGCCAATTTTTCTTACCCAAAATACGGGCCCACTGCTGCATATCCTCGCGCGTCAAACGCAGCGCGTTATGCACCTTGTGCGAGAGTTTTGGAGGCAAATTCGCATGCACCCAAGCACGCACTTCAAGGCGAAACGCCTCTTCTTCTGGGGTAAAGGCCAAATCCATGTGGGTAGTTCCTTATGAGCTTTGATTGGTAGTTGTTTGATTTGTAGTTGTTAGCTAGCTTGGTTAACCGTCTTTTTTTCCTTAAGCCGACGCATTATCCAAGTAATTGGCCATTTTTAGCACGACCGTGCTCTTTTTCCTGTCCGGAGGCTTTCAAACGCGGGCAAACCCCGATCGATAATCGACCTCGCATGAAAAATATCGTGATCCTCATCTCCGGCGACGGCTCCAATATGGACGCCATCATCCGCGCCGCCAAAGCCCAAAATTGGGAAAAGCACTTGCATGCGAAAGTCGCAGGCGTCATCTGCAACAGACCCCAAGCCAAAGGTTTGGCCCTCGCCCAGCAACACGGTGTCTCAACCCAAGTTGTCGACCACACCACCTTCGCCACTGCCGCCAATCCCAGAGAAGCCTTTGACACAGCACTAATTAAAGAAATAGACCAATTTGCCCCAGCCTTGGTAGTTTTAGCTGGCTTCATGCGCATCTTGACGCCGATGTTCGTAGCCCATTACAAAGGGCGTTTGGTCAATATCCACCCCTCCCTGCTACCCGCATTTCCTGGCCTAAACACCCACCAACGCGCCATAGAAGCCGGCTGTCAATTTGCCGGAGCAACAGTACATCAGGTAAGCGCCGAGTTAGACCATGGACCTATATTGGCTCAAGCCATAGTCCCATTAATGGAAGGCGACACAGCAGAAGGACTAGCGGCAAGAGTGCTAACTCAAGAGCATTTGATATACCCCGCCGCAATTGCAAAATTGCTAGAAAACTAAAAAGTCATAAAACCCAAAACCCGCAGGTGAGGCAGCTGGCTGCGGCTGACGATTTATCGGTACCTCATGAGGAAGCCGCAGTCAGCTACCTCGCCGGAGCAACAACAAATGACAAACACAGAGGCAAGAAAAAGCGTCAGGCCACCAACCGAGAACTCTTAGGCACATGCGCCAACAAAAACTCCATCTGGTCCGCCAAAATCCGCCGATTACGCAAAATAAAGTCTTCCCACAAACTAGGGATGTAAGGCGTATACAACAAAGGCATATGGGCCTGCTCAGGAGTACGGTTGCCCTTGCGGTGGTTACATGACTTGCAGGCGGTGACCACATTCATCCAATGGTCCTTACCGTTTTGGCCAAACGGCGTGATGTGCTCGCGCGTTAACTCCGTCTCGTGGAAATGGTCTCCACAGTAAGCGCAAATATTGCGATCGCGGATGAATAACTTGGTGTTGGTCAATCCAGAACGTAAGTCGAAGGGGTTGATTTTGGGCACGCCCTTGGTGCCGATGATGCTGTTGACCGTGATGATCGACTGCTGGCCTGTGATGGCGTTGGTGCCGCCATGGAAAACTGCGACCTCTCCGCCAGATTCCCAGCGTACATCGCCGGCTGCGTAGTGGATCACCGCTTGTTCAAGCGAAATCCAAGACTGTGGGAGTCCTTGCGCTGACAGTTTCAAGACCTTCAAAACACACCTCCATCCAAAGCTTTACTTACCGATCAGGGAATGCACGTCTATCAACGACAATATAACTCTATTGAGTGACAGTTTTATAAATGTCACAAACTAAATCAAACATGCGAATTCTCAGAGGTTTTGACCACCCCGACCAAGCCAAGGCTTGTGCTTTGACCATCGGCAACTTTGATGGGGTGCACCGCGGTCACCAAGCCATGCTGGCTTTGCTCCAAAGTGAAGCTCGGCACCGCAATGTCGCCAGCTGCGTGATGACGTTTGAGCCCCATCCACGCGACTACTTTGCTGACCTCTACAAACAACCCGATCTCGCTCCCGCACGCATCGCCACTTTGCGCGACAAACTCAACGAATTGGCTGCTTGCGGCGTGCAACAGTGCATCGTCTTGCCATTTAACGAAAAATTCTCGTCTCAGTCGCCTGATGACTTTATCAACAATGTTTTAGTCCAAGGCCTCGGCGTCAAATATGTGCTGGTCGGCGATGACTTTCGCTTTGGCGCCAAACGCCTTGGCGACTACGCCATGCTAGACGCTGCTGGCGCGCAACTAGGCTTTGACGTCGCCCGTATGAACAGCTACGAAGTGCGTGGCTTGCGCGTTTCTAGTTCGGCTGTGCGCGAAGCGTTAGCGAGAGGTGCCATGGAAGAAGTGGCACAACTTCTGGGAAGGCCTTACGCCATCTCTGGTCATGTGGTGCACGGTCGCAAGTTGGGACGCGAGCTGCAGTGCCCCACCCTCAATCTGCGCTTTGCGCATTGGAAGCCAGCGGCGAGCGGAATTTTTGTAGTGCGTGTGCATGGATTGCATGAAACACCGTTGCAAGGCGTTGCCAATTTAGGAATTCGTCCTTCACTAGACCCCAACGATGTCAACGGCGGACGCGTCTTGCTGGAAACCCATTGTCTTGATTGGCCAGCTAGCCTCGGCGTAGAAGGGGGCTACAGTAAAATTATTCGCGTTGAACTGTTGCATAAATTGCACGACGAGTTGGCCTACGACGGTATGGACGCCTTGAAACAAGGCATACACAAAGACTGCGAAGACGCACGTACCTGGTTCGCAGCACACACCTAACACCATGACCGAAAAAAACAATTACCGCGCCACCCTCAATATGCCCGACACGCTTTTTCCGATGCGTGGCGATTTACCCAAACGCGAACCCGCTTGGGCAAAAAGTTGGACCGATGAGGGGTTGTACAAAAAGCTTCGCGTAGCTCGCCACGGGCAACCCTTGTTTGTCTTGCACGACGGCCCTCCCTATGCGAACGGCAAATTACACATCGGCCATGCGCTCAACAAAGTGCTGAAAGACATGATCGTCAAATCACGCCAACTGGCTGGGTTTGATGCGCAATATATTCCCGGTTGGGACTGCCATGGCTTGCCAATTGAAAACGCCATTGAAAAACTCCACGGCCGCAAACTCAGCCGCGACGATATGCAGGCCAAAAGCCGTGCTTTCGCTACTGAGCAAATAGAGCAACAGCGCGAAGACTTCAAACGCTTAGGCGTTTTAGGCGACTGGGAGCGTCCTTATCGCACCATGGATTTCGGTAACGAAGCCGGAGAAATTCGGGCTTTCAAACGCGTGATCGAGCGTGGTTTTGTGTATCGCGGTTTGAAACCCGTGTATTGGTGTTTTGACTGCGGTTCTTCACTTGCTGAATTTGAAATCGAATACGCAGATAAAAAAAGCGACACCTTAGACGTTGCCTTTCTATGCGCCCAGCCTGAAAAATTAGCCGCTGCTTTTGGCTTACCCAAACTCAACAAAGAAGCCTTCGCAGTCATTTGGACCACCACCGCATGGACCATCCCTGCAAACCAAGCACTCAATCTGAACCCTGAGTTGACTTACGCCTTGGTCGAAACCGAACGCGGTTTGTATATGTGCGCCGAGAGTTTGGTAGAAAAGTGTTTAGAGCGCTGGCAGCTCAGCGGCAAGGTTGTAGCAACTGCAGTTGGAAAGAAACTCGACCTCATCGAATTCCACCATCCGCTCGCTCATGTCGATGCTGGCTTTGCACGCACTGCGCCTGTGTATTTGGCCGACTACGCCACCGCAGATGACGGCACAGGTATTGTTCATAGCGCGCCTGCTTATGGTGTGGAAGACTTCAACTCTTGCGTGGCGCACGGTTTGAAATACGACGATATCTTGAACCCGGTGCAAGGCAACGGCGCGTATGCCGCTGAATTCTCATTGTTTGGCGGTCAGCACATTTGGAAAGCAGTTCCCGTTATTTTGGAAGCGCTGAAAAACGCCAACCGTTTGATGGCTACGCACGGCATCAGCCACAGCTATCCGCATTGCTGGCGCCACAAAACACCCGTGATCTACCGTGCCGCTGCCCAGTGGTTTGTGCGCATGGATGCAGGCGAAGGCGTTTTCACCACGCACAAAGCAACAAAGACCTTGCGCCAACTCGCGCTCGATGCGATTGAGCACACCCAGTTCTATCCAGAAAACGGCAAGACCCGTTTGCGCGACATGATCGCCAATCGCCCTGATTGGTGCATCTCGCGCCAACGCAGTTGGGGTGTGCCTGTGCCGTTCTTGTTAAACAAAGACAGTGGTGAATTGCACCCAGGCACGCTAGAGATTTTGGATATTGCAGCCGATATGGTGCAGGCGGGTGGCATCGAATCTTGGAGCCGCGCCAGTGTGGAAGACATTTGCACGGCACTTGCCAAAAGCGGAAAAACTTTTAACGCCGCAGCTTCCGACTACACAAAGAGCACTGATATTTTGGAAGTGTGGTTTGACAGCGGCTCCACCTTCGAACACGTTCTGCGCGGCAGCCACAAAGATGCATATGACCGCGAGCCTTTCCACGCAGAGGGCCCAGAAGCAGACTTGTATCTAGAAGGCCACGACCAACACCGCGGTTGGTTCCATTCTTCCCTATTACTGGGGTGTGCTTTGTATGACCGCGCACCCTATCGCGGCTTGCTCACCCACGGATTTGCAACTGACGGCCAAGGCCGCAAGATGAGCAAGTCATTGGGTAACACTGTCGTTCCGCAAGAAGTCACCGACAAACTTGGCGCGGAAATCGTGCGTTTGTGGGTAGCGTCTACCGATTACTCGGGCGACCTGAATATCGACGACAAAATTTTGGCGCGCGTGGTCGACACCTATCGCCGCGTTCGCAACACGTTGAAGTTCTTGATGGCCAACACCAGCGACTTCGACGTGACAAAAGACGCCGTGCCTTACGACAAATTGCTAGAAATTGACCGCTATGCGCTATCTCGTGCGGCTGAGTTGCAAGCTGAAATTATTGGTTCACACAACACATCTGTAGGCGTATTCGAGGGTGGTCATTTTGGTCAATACGAGTTCCATCCTGTGGTGTCGAAACTGCAACTCTATTGCTCAGAAGACTTAGGTGCTTTCTATCTCGACGTACTCAAAGACAGGCTCTACACCACGGCTGCTGCATCGCTATCGCGGCGAAGTGCACAAACTGCGCTTCACACCATCACCCAAGCGATGTTGCGCTGGATGGCGCCGTTTTTAAGTTTTACTGCCGAAGAAGCATGGAGTGTGATGGGCACATCGCCTTCCATCTTTTTTGAAACCTATACGAATTTAGCAGCGCCCAACGCAGCGCTTGTGGATAAGTGGCGCGTTATCAAAGATGCGCGCGAACTCGCCAACAAAGAAATTGAAAGCAAGCGTAGCGCAGGTTTGATTGGCGCCTCTTTGCAAGCCGAGTTGACGATTGCTTGCGATGGCGCCGCATACGACGCCTTGGCTTCACTGGGTGACGATTTGAAGTTTGTTTTCATCACGTCGAAAGTACAACTGGTTCGTAAAACAGGTGATCTTCACATCGACGTAAAAGCTAGCGAAGCCGTGAAATGCGAACGCTGCTGGCACTACAGCGAAGATATCGGCATCGATACGGTACATCCCACATTGTGTGGACGTTGCACTAGCAATCTTTTCGGCTCTGGCGAAGTACGTAACTTCGCTTAAAGTATCGCCAACATGGCACGCCACACCTTCATCCGCAGCACAACCTCTTACTGGTTGTGGATAGGTATTGCTGCAGCCATAGTGTTGGCAGATCAGTTCACCAAAGTATTGATCGTCAGCACCTACCAATTAGGCGAAGGTTTTTCTGTCACGAGTTTTTTTAATATCGTGCGCGTGCACAACGAAGGTGCCGCATTTTCGTTTTTAGCCAATGCAGGTGGATGGCAGCGCTGGTTGTTTACAGGCCTAGGTGTAATAGCAGCCATTGCCATCATCTGGATGCTCAAGCAACATGCACAACAAAAGCTATTTGGATTCGCTTTAGCGTGCGTGTTGGGCGGCGCAGTCGGCAATGTGATCGACCGCGTGATGTATGGATACGTGGTTGATTTCTTAGACTTCTATTACGCGGGCATGCACTTTCCCGCTTTTAATCTTGCAGACAGTGCCATTACCTTGGGCGCTGCCTGCTTGATCTTGGATGAAATCTTGAGAGTGCGCAGAGGTCGCTGATTACAGCGTAATGATCGTGCAACCCGTAGTCTTACGGGCTTCCAAATCAATATGCGCTTGCGCAACATTGGCTAGGGGATAGGTTTGGTCAATATGGATCTTGACTTTGCCGCTGGTGACGGCTTCAAACAAATCGTCTGCCATAACCTGCGTGTTTTCACGGGTGCTCATATGCGTAAACAAAGTTTGACGCGTGACATACAAAGAGCCCTTGCCGCCCAGCATGCCAGGTGCAAAAGCAGGAACAGGACCAGACGCATTACCAAAACTTGCCATCAAACCTAAAGGAGATAAGCAATCCAGCGATTTATCCCAGGTGTCTTTGCCTACTGAGTCGTACACCACTTTCACGCCTTTGCCTACAGTGATTTCTTTGACCTTCGCCAAGAAGTCTTCGGTGTTGTAGTTGATCGCGTGGCTTGCACCATTGGCCAATGCCAGTTTGCATTTCGCATCACTGCCAGCGGTTCCAATCAATTGATATCCCAAGGCCTTAGCCCATTGCGATGCAATCAAACCAACACCACCTGCTGCTGCGTGGAACAAGATGAAATCACCTTTGTGCAATCCGCCTTGTGGCAAAGTGCTTTTGAGTAAATACTGCGCAGTTAAACCTTTGAGCATCATGGCCGCACCAGTTTCAAATGAAATGGCGTCAGGCAATTTGCAGACTGTCTTGGCTGGCATCACGCGTTCTTCGCAATAGCTTCCAGGAGGTGCGCTGGCATACGCCGCGCGATCGCCGACTTTGAGATGCGTCACGCCTTCGCCCACCGCTTCGACAATGCCAGACGCTTCCATGCCTAAACGTAGTGGCATAGGAAATGGGTAAAGACCTGTACGTTGGTATACATCAATGAAATTTAAACCAACAGCTTTGTGGCGAATACGGATTTCACCTGCACCAGGTTGCCCGACCGTGACATCGACGATCTTGAGTTCTTCCGGTCCGCCGTTTTTTTCAATAATGACTGCTTTGCTCATGTTGTGTGCTCCTAGGGGGGGTCGATAATTTTTACGCCCTGCATCCTGCCACGAAAGCGGTCAACGAGCTGTCTCCTAGGTTTTATCGGCTCGGGTAGAGTCTGGCCCTAATGTCTGACACCACTTCTAACACCACGCCCAGCACTTCACACCCAACTTTGACTGCGCGCGCAGGAGCGCTGTTGTTGGTTCCACCCCTGCTATGGGCAGGCAATGCCATCACGGGGCGCTTGGTGCATGAGCTCATCTCGCCGCTGACGCTCAATTTCTTTCGCTGGGCGCTTGCGTTTTTGCTCTTGATTCCAATTGCGCACAAGGTACTCCATCGCAACAGTCCCCTATGGTCAAAGTGGAAGCGTTTTGCTCTGCTGGGTTTTCTGGGCGTAGGTTGTTACAACAGCTTTCAATACCTTGCGCTACAAACCTCTACCCCCATCAACGTCACGCTAGTGGCCTCCAGCACGCCCGTGTTTATGCTGGTGATTGGCGCAGTTTTTTTCAAACAAGTTATTCGCTTGCAACAAATCATTGGCGCCGTGCTGTCCATAGCCGGCGTGTTGCTGGTGCTATGCCGCGGTGACTGGCATGCGCTCTCCAATGTGCAGTTGGTGATTGGTGATGTCTACGTGCTGATCGCAACCGCATGCTGGGCTTTTTACAGTTGGCTACTCAGTCGTCCAGACGATCCGGCTGAGATACGCAGCAACTGGGCTTATTTTTTAATGGCGCAAATGGCCTTTGGCCTGTCTTGGTCTGGCTTGTTTACAACTGCCGAATGGGTCGCAGGCGATGCTTATATTTTTTGGGGCTGGCCACTGATTGCGGCGCTTGCTTATGTTGCCTTGTGTCCGTCGTTGCTAGCTTATCGTTGCTGGGGGCTGGGTGTACAGCAAGCGGGCCCTAACATTGCTGGCTTCTTTTCTAACCTCACGCCACTATTCGCAGCCGTCATGTCCGCCTTGGTATTGGGTGACTTACCGCAAACCTTTCACGCCGCGGCATTTGCTTTGATAGTCGGCGGGATTGTGGTGTCGTCGCGGCGCTAATTTAGATTTAAAGAAAAATCCACTGCAGAGGGCGCTAACTTAAAAAGATTAATTTTTAAGTAGCGCCATCCAGTAATTAAAACGAGCCTGAATAAGCCCCGCCATCGGTCAAAATATTTTGACCCGTGATGTAACTGGCTTGGGCTGAGCACAAAAACGCACAGGTTTCACCAAATTCATCGGGATGCCCAAAACGCAATGCTGGAATTGTTTTTTTCCGTGCGTCCATGATGGCCTCAATAGGTTGGCCTGTTTTTTCTGCAGCACCCTTCATCGTACCTTTGAGACGGTCTGTGTCGTAGGCGCCCGGCAACAGGTTGTTGATCGTCACATTATTCGATGCGAGTTTGGTGGTGCGTGCCACGCCAGCGATAAATCCGGTCAAGCCAGAACGCGCGCCATTGGACAATCCCAAAATATCAATCGGTGCTTTGACAGCGCTTGACGTGATATTGATGATGCGACCAAATCCACGATCGGCCATACCGTCCACGGTGGCCTTAAGTAACTCAATAGGTGTCAGCATATTGGCGTCGACTGCTTTGATCCAAGCATCGCGGTCCCAGTTACGGAAGTCTCCTGGGGGTGGGCCACCCGCATTGGTCACAACGATGTCGTAATTCTTACCTGGGCCACCTTTGATAGACCAGATAGCTTCACGCCCTTCAGTGGTCGTGATATCAACGGCCGCTGCAATGATGGTGGTTCCAAATTTTCGTAGTTCTTTGGCAGCGGCTTCAAGAGCCTCGGCACCACGGGCCACGATCACCACGTTGACACCTTCGCGCGCTAACGATTGCGCACAGCCATAGCCCAAGCCTTTGCTGGCACCGCCAACCAATGCCCACTTACCTTTAATTCCTAGATCCATTATTTCTCTCCATATTTAGTCACTAAAAAAACACCGCCAACCACCAATAAGGTACCCGCCCCTATCCAGAGATTGAGTGGCTCATCTAACACCAGTACACCTAGCGTAATCGTCGCCATAGGCCCAATCATGCCAGTTTGTGCGGTCAATGCTGCACCAATCCGCTCAATTGCCATCATCACCATGAGGACGGGCGCTACGGTACAGGCAAAAGCATTCAGAAGCGCCAACCATAAAACCGGATTTGGTACGTCCATCGCCGACAACGGACGCAAAACTAAAAATTGCACGATGCAACAAACACATGCCACGCTGGTGGCCCAGCCCACCAAGCGCATAGCCCCAATGCGTTGCACCAGTTGTCCGCTGAAAACCAAATAGACAGCATAAGTCAGAGCACTAGCAAAGACCAATGCCCCACCTAGTGCAACATCGGCGCCTGTAAAAGAGAGTTCATGTACAAAAACCAAAAGCACACCGGCATAGCTCACGGCCATCGCCATCATGCGAATGGGTTGCACGGGTTTTTTATAAATCAACCAACCCAACAGAACCACTAAAGTGGGATTGAGATACAGAATCAAGCGCTCCAAACTTGCCGTGATGTATTGCAAACCTAAGAAATCCAAGTAACTGGACAGGTAATAACCCACAAAGCCGAGCGCCACGATACCAAGCACATCGCGCCGTGTTAATGGGTTCTCACGCGCTTGGGTTTGTCGCTCGGCCCAAATCCCTAAAGCGATGAAAAAAGGCAACGCAAACAACATCCGCAGCATGATGATGGTGACAGCGTCTACCCCATAGCGATAAGAGAGTTTGACAATAATCGCTTTGCCACTAAAAGCAATCGCACCTGCGGCAGCTAAGAGTAAACCCGAAAGATAAGAGCGCTTGGCCGTAGACATTGGTGATAGTTTATTCGCACTTAAACTCTCTATATGCGCCTGTCCCTTATTCAACGCTTTCTATTAGCCAATCGGCAGACACGGCGCAAAGCCTCTGGTTTACCGATGATTTGGAAAGGCATGCTGTGGATGGCAGCGGGAGGATTTTTATTCTCCATCCTCAACACCATCGTACGGTCCATCGCCATGCAGATGGATCCGTTTGAAGTTCAGTTTTTGCGCTATTTGTTTGGTCTGATCGTGATGCTGCCTTGGGTATTCAAAGCAGGTCCACGCAACTACTGGCCTACAGATGTCAAAGGACAGTTTTGGCGAGGTGGGGTTCATACCGTCGGCATGGTGCTGTGGTTTATTGCTTTGCCCAAAATTCCTTTGGCAGATATGACGGCCATTAGCTTCACAGGCCCGATTTTCATCATGATTGGTGCCTCTTGGTTTTTGGGTGAACCCATGCGTCGAGATCGGTGGATCGCTGCATTGATTGGCTTCACTGGCGTTGTGGTGGTGGTGGCACCCAAAATGTCGGGTGCTGGTGGTGGCTACCACTTGGTCATGTTGGCGTCTGCGCCTCTCTTTGCTGCGTCTTTTTTAATCACCAAGGCATTGACGCGCTATGAGAAGGCCACTGTGATTGTGTTTTGGCAAGCTTTGACGGTGTCGCTTTTCAGTTTGCCTTTGGCTTTGCTGCATTGGCAAAACCCCAGCCTATGGCAGTGGGTCGGTTTTTTTATTGCTGGTATTTTGGGAAGCGTTGGCCATTACTGTTGGACGCGCGCATTTCATGCAGCAGATATTTCCTCTACCCAATCGCTTCGCTTTTTAGATTTGGTGTGGACTTCTGCATTGGGTTGGTTGATTTTTTCTGATATCCCCAGCCAATCAACTTGGCTAGGTGCTGTTGTGATTTTGGCGGCGACTGTTTGGATTGCTCGCCGCGAAGGACAACGTCCGGTTAAAGCACCTATGGATGAACCAGTTCACTGACCGAGCACAACACCTTCCCGCCTAGGGTCGGTTCCACTGATCCAATTGTTTGAATGGCCCATCATGGGCTGTTTCACGATCGCTTGAATGCCGCTTGTCAAAGCTAGTTCTCGCACCTCTGCGCCGCGTGCACGTAAAGACTGCAAGGTGTTTGCTGAGAGGCGCTTTTCCTCCACCACCATGGGGTCTCCCAATGCGCCAAAGTTGGGTAAGTCAATCGCTTGTTGCGGTGTCATCCCCCAATGCAAAACACCGACCAAGGTTTTGGCGGTGAAGTGAATGATCATTTCGCCACCAGGACTACCCGCACTCATC
>Ga0209499_1000218_pt1 | contig 42699 bp, 59 predicted proteins | sample C_130208_EF_Meta_FD_187306 | JGI IMG/M metagenome (GOLD analysis project Ga0209499, IMG submission 187306) | Freshwater microbial communities from Lake Croche, Canada to study carbon cycling - C_130208_EF_MetaG (SPAdes) (version 2) | ecosystem: Environmental > Aquatic > Freshwater > Lake... | reverse complement strand
AGTTAAAGCAAATGAAAAATCTTATGATCAGGACTATGAATATGTTGATTGGGTTATAATCGCAACACCTTTTACTATTTATGATAATAAGACAAAAAAACCAATTCAGTTATGAATCAAGAGATATCTATTAGATTACTTAGACGAGGAGTAGAGATAGAAAAGATTGGTGATATAATAGAATATCAAACAGAAATACAAGATCCTTGTGATTTTGAAGATAAAGACGACTACGCCGATTTTTGTATTGGACAGGGAATTCATTTTTATTATAATGATGATGAAGATGAAGAATATGAATATCCAAGCGATGATATGTTTGAAATTCGAAATGAGGTAGAAAACTATATAGACAACAAATACTATAACTATTTAGTTGAAATATATAACGACTTAGTTGAAGATTGTTACTAATGAAAATACTAATATCAGAAAAACAGGCAGATAGAATATTCAACGAAAAGATTGAATGCGAAAAGTGTGAAAACTCTTGGAAAAAAGAAAATGGTGATTCACACGCCTTTCTTTGTCATGATTGTGGGTGGGATCAAAAGAAGAAAAAATACGATAAAGAAAACCTATTCAAGTTTTGGAAGAACAAATTATCTAAAGAACCAATTGAAGAAAAGTGGTCTGAAAAACATAAAAGATCAATCAATTGTAATAACCCAAAAGGTTTTAGTCAAAGAGCACATTGTCAGGGAAGAAAGAAAAAGAAATAAGTCTAATTAATTATGGACAAATAAAACTTTATCAATTTTTAAAATACTTGGGTTAGTTTTTAATATTCCATCAAAATAATGCCAATCAGCTTCATATGATGTTGAATTAAAACCTACTTTTTTTGCTATTTCAGATTTTACCACAACACAACCCATATCTATTTTGCTTTGTTCTAATTTTGTGTTCATAAAACCGTAACTAGCCTTATTATGGTTATTTTTGTTACGGTGAGAATGAACCACGTTAAAATATATGAAATCTTCATCATACTTTAATATTTCCTCAACCAAATTAGGTGTATAATAATTATCGGCATTAGTTAACAATATTCTACCATTTAAGTCTAAATTTTCCAATGACCACTTACGTAGTATATGACCATAATTTTGAGTTCTTATTGGATGTTCAATAAAAATTACTTTATCGTTTAAATAATTTTCATTAGTTAATTCTTCTCTAAGAGGATGGTTTAACCCGTCGTGAATAATAAAAAGTGTCCAATTATTATTAGTTTGATTTTTTATTGAATTAATAAAACACTTCAAGGATTCTTTATGGTTATAAGTTACTGCAACAATATTTAACATAAATGAATATTAGTTTAATTATTTTTAATGTAAAAAGTTTTTTATTTGTATATATAAAAAAGAAATATATTATAATAAAAAATATGAAAAGACCTTTAATCGAACAAAATTCAGGATATGCTTTAGGTAATTTTATAATGTTAACACCTGGAATAAAAAAGTTATCTGAAAAAATTGGTCAAAAAATTGATGTTTATTTTACCATACCTTACGTTAAAGAATGTTTTATTGATTGTGATTTTATGAATCATATTGGTAGATTACATAGACCGCCAACATTCTCATCAAAAATGATTAACTTAAATGTCCCTGACTACCAATATACATTTGAATTAATGATTGGGGAAAAATGGTCTGAAAAATATCACACATATGTTGATACCGCAATAGAGATACCAAAGAATGATGAAGATTATTTGTTATTATTGAATGGTTTAGGTGGATTATCGCTTAATGACAATGACCCAAAACCCAAATGGTATGGTAAGAAAGAAATTCCTGAAGAAATATTCAACACAGTAAAAGAGAATAGTGGTTTACCAATTTATTTTACAGGATCTGAATCAGATATGAAACAAAATCCATGGATGGAAAAAATATGTGATAAGATAGAAATAGGTAATATTAGAAAATCTTTATCATTAGTAAGGGATGCAAAAAAAATTATTTCAAACGATACTGGATTGGCTCATTGTGCAGGTGCAATGAATAAAGATATTTTAATTCTTTGGAAAGATACACCATTTATTAAAAATCAAAATCCTGGTAAAAACACAAAATACTCTCAAAAAGAAAATTGGTTAGAAGAAATAAAAGAATATTTAAGATAGATGGAAATTATAACATTTTACGACAAAAAAATAAAACCATTAATTGTTGATTTACAAAGAAGAGTTTTTGAAAGATATGGTTTTACAATAAATCAAATAATGGTTGATAACTGGACAACACATGGAGACGCTGTTGATAATTATTTGAAAAATGTAAATGATCCTGATAAAATTATTGTTTTATTTGATATTGATGCAATTCCATTAAATAAAAAAATAATACCACTTGCGGTTGATTGGGCAAAAAATAACATTGGATTATTTGGAAATGCTCAAGTTGCTCCTAAATTAAAAACACCACACAATAAGTTTATTTATGCAGCACCATCATTTTTAGTTTTTAGTATTGAAACTTATAATATTTTAGGTAGACCATCATTTAATACAACCCAAAGATCTGATTGTGGCGGAGAACTTTCACACATTGCAAAAGAAAAAGGATTACCTGTTAATTTATTATTACCAAATCACGCTGAGATAGTTAATTTTGATCTTGATGGACATCATAGTTTTGGTTATGGAACTACTTACAGTAATAACACATATCATGCTTTTGAATCAAGATTCGGTAAAAAAGATGTGTATTTTATTAATAAATGTAATTCAATATTAAATGGGTGATTATGGAATATGATTTTTGTGTTTTAATTACTACATATAATAGATCTGAAATGTTATATAAGTTATTAGATGATATCGAATCTAATAAAAAAAATTATAAAGTTCTTGTTGTTATTTTTGATGATGGGAGCACCGAAAAATTGGATTTTACTAATAGAGATGTTGTTAAAATTGGAATGTTCCCGAATATGGGGAAAAGAAAATATTATGTTATTTTTGATGATGGGAGCACCGAAAAATTGGATTTTACTAATAGAGATGTTGTTAAAATTGGAATGTTCCCGAATATGGGGAAAAGAAAATATTATGTTACTTTTAACGCAACATTTAGCTTTGTTAAAAATGTAAACTCAAAGTATTTTATTTATCTTCCTGATGACGTTTCTTTGGTTAATGATTTTTTTGATGAATCTAAACGTATTTACGATTCAATAACATCAACAAAAAAAATATGTTTAAGTATACTCACAGATGATAGGATCAATAGATCACATTGGGGGTATAGTAATCCTAAAGATTTTGGTGAGTTTTTACAAACACAATGGAATGATTTATGTTTTATTTGTGAAAAAAAATTCTTTGAATCACTTAATTATAGGATTGATAAAATTAATGAAAGTAGATGGGTTAATAATCCAAATATAAGTTCTGGTGTGGGACATCAAATAACCCAAAGATTAAATAGTGGTGGTAAATTTTTATATCACGTCAAAAACTCATTAGTCAATCACGGAAATCACGAGTCTAAAATGAATAAAGTCGAAAGAAAAAAAAATAAACTTATTACTTTATGAGTGAAAAAACTATAGTTAATGTTGCATCATATAATAGAGTTGGTAGTTTAGTAAATACAATAAATTCAATATATGATCAATGCGACGAGATTAATATTTTTTTAAATGATCATATAGGTGAGATACCTGAAAAATTATTAGATAATAAGATAAATTTATTTTTTTCCGACAATAGTTATGGTGATGCTTTAAAATTTGGTAAATTAATGGAGTCGGATGGTTATTATCTAACAATTGATGATGATTTAATATATCCTCCTAATTATGTGAATTATATGGTAAGTAGATGTAAAGAATACTCGAATAAAAGAGTTATAACTCTACATGGTAGAAACTTCACATCATTTCCGATAAACTCATATTATAATTCTTATTCTGAAAATTATCATTGTCTTAAACCACAAAGAAAAAATGTTTTAGTTCAGTTTGGAGGGACAGGTGTAATGTGTTTTCATACCAATTTGATGAAAATACCAATAGATTTTTTCTTGTATCCAAATATGGCGGATATTTGGGTTGGGAAATATTGTATTGAAAATAATGTTGAAATGATCTGTATAACTCATTCAGGTGATTTTTTAAAGTATCAACCTCAAAAATCAACAATTTATGATACTGAATCAAAATCTGATGGTATACAAACAAAAATTGTCAATGAAATTTTTAATCCACAAAATGAAAATAAAGATGATTTTATCAGGTCAATTAAACAAGAACGAGAAGAAATACAAATCAAAAAAACTTTAGAGAATACAAAAAAACAAATTAATTATGATAAAGTAAATCAAATATTCAATGGTCAAAGACATGTATCTATTGTTTCTAAAACACCCGAAAACACATCACATAACCCAAAAACTAATGCTGAATTTTTAAGTAAAATTGGATCTAAAAATAAAAAAAGAAACAGATGAGTCTAAGTATTATAATACCCACCTTCAATTCTGTTGATTTTCTTGATGAGTTAATTAATTCAATTTTAAAAAACAATTTTAATGGTGAATATGAAGTTTTATTTGGTATTGATAGTTGTGTTAGCACTTTAACTTATGTGAAGGGAAGAAATTACCCCGACAACTTTAAATTTTTTTATTTTATTGAAAATTATGGTCCGTATATTATAAAAAATACTTTAACTGAGTTATCTAAATACGATAAGATTTTTTTCTTTGATTCAGATGATGTTATGATGCCAGACTTATTAAAAATTGTTAGTGAAAAGTTAAATAATTTTGAATGTGTTAAACCAAAATTTGTCAATTTTGAAGATAAAAAAGGTAAAAGAGAATACATAGAAGGACATAATTTATATGGTGAGGGAGTTTTTGGTATAAAAAAAGAGTTATTTTTGGCGATGAATGGGTTTGAAGGGTGGAAAGTAGCTGCTGATTCAGACTTTATGGGTAGATTATATGGTGCTAAAAGAAAAGTTTATTTAACACCTGAAATTTTATTTCATAGGAGGTTACATTCTCAAAGTTTAACAATGAGACCTGACACTGGATATGCTTCACAACTTAGGGGTAGATATTTTACTTTAAGTAAAAACAAAAAAAACCAACCAATTCTTGACGAATTAAAAACTGGAAGTTATCAGATTTATGATAAAGAAACTCAAACTTTGTCAGATCCAATAGTCGAAGATGTGATTGACGAAATTAGTTTAGAACAGGACATTAAAGAAAAAAAACATAAAATGTTAAATGTTATTTTTCAAAATGGACCAAAGGAAATAAAACCAAAAGAAATAAAAACAATTGATTACAATAAAATCAATCAAATAACTTCCACTAAACAAATTTCAGTTTTAGAAAGTGCATTAAAAAAGGCAAAACTTGAAAATCTTAAAAAAATATATCGTAGTTAAGATTTTTTTCTTATCTTTGTTTTATGGAACACAAACTTAAATCAGGACATATAATTAAAGACGATCATATTAAAAGAGTTAAAAAACTTTTAAAGAAAAAAACAATTTCATTTTGTGGAAAAATTTGGAGAGATGAAGTTGAAATTGAATTAACTAATATTAGAAAATATAATCATATATGGTCTAGCAATAATAAAATAAGATATTGTTATGAAGTTGATGTCAAAGTGGATTTGAAAAACACAAGATTTCCTTTTTATATTGGAAGTAATAAAAGAAGATTAAATGATCGACTTAGAAATTGGTCTAATGAAAAATTGTTATTAGACGAATTAGAGTTTTTTGGAATTAATGAGGTTTGTATTTCAAAGATTCAGTATGTTTAGAATTCTTTTATATTTATTAATATGAAAGTTTTAATAACCGAAGATCAATATATCTCAATACAATCTAAATTAATTTATGAACAAGTTCTTGATGATCTTGTTTTCAAGTTGTCTTTAATTACGGAAGATGATGGTAAAACTGAACCTGATATGGAGTGGAACTTTGATGATATAGAAAAAGATATTGACAAATCAAAAGAATGGGTAAAAACAAAAGAACAAGCTTTGGAATATATTTCAGTTTTAAAAGACAAAATAAAATCATTACCAAGTGATCTAAAAAAGAAGATATTAAGATATGTTCTTTATTCTTTTTTGGGTTTATTTTCCATAAGTCAAATTCAAAACTATCTTGAACCACCAATTCAAACGGCGGTTAAAAAAGAAAAAGAAATCATTAAAAAAATAACACCTCAAATAATTAGAAAATCGTCGGAAGGTTTATTTAATCATTTAAAACAAAAAGAAGGTGTTGGAGGAAATCCTGTTTTAACTGCTTATAATCTTGGTGATGGTGCATATACAATCGGTTATGGTCATGCTATATTTCCTAATGAAAATGAAGGTTATGATTTTTTACCAAAATATAATAAAATAAGATCAGGTAGAACAAAAATTACTGACGAACAAGCTGAAATACTATTAAAAGATGACATCAAAGTTGCTGAAGGACATTTGAATGAAATACTAAATGATTGGGAAATAGATGGAATAAAAATACCAATAACTCAGTCGATGTATGACGCCATGATTTCTTTAATTTTTAATATGGGAAGATCAGGGTTCAGAAGAAGTGATTTTATTCAAATGGTAAAAAAGGGTGATTTAAAAGGGGCAAGAGAACAAATCTTAAATACTAGTTCTCATTTATTTAAAAAGTATCCAGGTCTTAAAAAAAGACGTGAAACTGAGTATAAAATGTTTGTGTAATGAATCAAGAAAAAATATTAAAATTATTCAAAAGATTTGCGGGAGATGAAATTGATCTTCACGGATTAAAATGTATTCCTGTTAAAGTTGGGGAAGAAATAATATCAAAAAGACATAATAAACCTTATTATCCGATTGAATTTAAAATAGAAAATCCAAATAAAGTTTCTTATTTCTATTCGATTGTAGAAGAGGAAATTATGTATATAGTTCAAGAGTTTGGAGAATATGTAACTTATAGATTTACTCCTGAAGTTTCATGGAATGATACACCTAAATTTTATCTCAACAACGAAACAAAAAACAAAATACAAAAAGTTTTCGACTCTTTAAGAAAAATTGAATTTACAACAGGAACCCCATTTATTGGGTATAAAAAGTATGTGATTAATATAAAGTCTGTTGGTATGAAATTAGGTTGGGACGATAGTGAAACTTATTATATTGACAATAAAGTAGAACCAATATGGGCAACTTTAAATGGAGAAAAAACTGATTTTAGGGATGCAGTTGAAGAATACATAGACAATTATTTGTATAATAAAGAGACTTATTACGAAACTGAAATGTATTATTTGAGTGTTGACTCAATATTAAATCAAGAACCTTTATTAAAGGCCGATTGGATTGCAACCTATTATAACAATCAATTTATCCTATAACAGATTTACTTCGTTTTTTACGGTGAAAAGTAATAACAAATCGGTGAACTTCATTTTGAATCTCGGCCAATAAAAACCCAAAGTCACTTCTTGGGATATCATAACTTGACCCATCAATCTTGTGGATTGTTGATGATCTGTGTTTGTCGTCTTTTGAAATGGAGATCAAATCAATTCGATTCAATAAACCAAGATCCTCAAATACTTTTTTTGCAACACCCAACTGACCTTTACCTCCATCAATAATAACAAGTGAGGGTAACTCTTGTTTTTCATTCAAAAGTCGTTTAAACCTGCGATTTAACACCTCATCAAAAGATGCATAATCATCAGGACCTTCAACGGTTTTGATGTTAAACTTACGATAGTTTGACTTATCAGTTTTACCATTCTTATAACGAACAAGAGCAGATACCTGACAATCACCAGATGTATGAGAGTTATCAAATGCTTCAATCAAAGTTGGAACATTCAATAAACCAAATTCTTCTTTGAAAGATCTTGCAACATCACAATACTTTCTAACTCTAAATGTTTCAAGTTTTTTTTCCAACAAATCAACAACATCCATTTTATTTTTGAAGTTATTAGCCAATTCAAATTCCATATTGTCTGAGTGATACTTCATAAACTTTTTCAAACGACTTTTAACTTTGTCAAACTGAAAAGAAAATACATATCTCATTTCACTTACAATCTTCAAGTAAGAAAACTTCATGATCGAGGAAACACAAGGGGCATTACAACGACCAAGATGAAACTCCAAACAAGTTTTGAACTTTTCATTTTGGATATTTTCTTCAGTTAAGTTATAAGAACAAGATCTTAGATTGAAAATGTCGTGAACCATTTCATAAATCTCATAACAAGAATTGGAACTTGTACATTCCAAAAGAATTTCACCAGTAAAGTTAGAAGGATTACAAACCAAAAGTCTTGGAAATTCATCAGAACTTAAAGTAATAAACCAACGACGAGACCTGTCATCTTTTGCTTTAATATTGTATTTTGGTTTGTGTGATTTGATAAGTTCATCTTCCAATAACAAAGCCTGACTCTCATCATTAGTGGTCATAAACTCAACATCAACAATCTCATTTACCAAAGACAAAGTCTTCTGATCCTTGTGGTTTTTTTGAAAGTAAGACTTGACTCGTTTTGGAAGAAACTTTGATTTACCAACATAGATGATCTGATCCTTTTTGTTTTTGAAAAGGTAACAGCCGCTAGATTGGGGAATATTTGAAAGTTTTTCTGTAATCACAATACAAATATAATAAAAAATATTTAATCTTAATGAAGTATTTATAATAAATGAAAAATCTAATCAGAAATATATTAAATGAGGTTTATGAATATAAAACACAAAATAATATAATAAAAGAGTGTACGATTGCTGCAGTAAGAATTGATGATGGTGTTGTTTTAGCAAAAAACAGAGACAGAGGATATAAAGCTCGTGTTGAAATTATCCATGAAATTGTTGAGGATGTTGAAGTTGTATATTGGAGAGATATAGATACTGATTGGAGTGAAGGTATGAATGAATTTGGAATTGGAATTGTTAATTCAAGTTTAATGGTTTCTCAAGACGAAAAAGAAGGTAAAGAGGTTGAGAAAAAAAGAAAACAAAATGACGCAACTGAAACCAAAAGAAAATCATATGATGGTGAAAAAATAAGAAATGCTCTCACAAAAAAAACATTACCTCAGGCAATCAAATCAATTGTTGGGTATAGTGCGGATGATAAAAAAAATGTTGGACTAAAAGGAGAAACTTTTGTTTCAGATTCAAATAATATATATGTTGTTGAAATGACATCTAAACATTCACCAATAATAAAAAAATTAAAAAAAGAAAAAAAAGTTTTAGTTAGAACTAATCATGGTGTTTACCATAAAACTGTTGGGTACACAAAAGGTGAAAAGAAAAAATCTTCACACATGAGGTTAGAATTGGCAAAAAAACATTTAGAGGATGTAAAAAATGATACTGAAGTTATTGATAGATTAAAACAAAAATACGATAAGGATCCATTTTTAAATCCATATAGAACCAAAAACATGTATAACATGCAAACAACAGGACAAATCATGTTAAACTTGGATAAAAAAGAAGTAACAGTCCGTATGGATAACGAAATGGGTGAATTGGTAGGTATAAAAACTAAATTACCAAAAGGATATAAAGCCAAAATAAAAATAAAAGTAGAAAGTGAAAAAACTCACGATAAAGGAAAAAAACTTCCAACATAAATGGAAAATATAATCAGACGAATAATAAAAGAAGAAACCACAAAATTATTAAATGAGAGTGGTATTAGAGGCATCAATGATTTGGCAAAAAGATACCAAATGGCTAAAATCTATTTTCATATGGATTTAGATGGTGTAACAACTGCCTTGGCGATGAAAGACTATTTGGAAAAAAACGGAATCAAAGTTGTTGATGCTGAAACAATTCAATACGGAGATAAAGAATTTGCGGTTAAAAAACCTGAAGGTGAAGGTGAAATTATGCCAGTATTGGTTGATTTTGCTCACGGAAAACCAATGTATATTATTCATACAGATCACCATGACACACAAGCAGGTGTTGAAAGTGGAACTGCAACAAGTTTTAGACCATCAAGATCCAACGTTGAAACAATTTCTCAAGTATTATCACCAAAAGATATTTTCACTCAAGAAGATATTGAATTGATTAATATGGTTGACTCTGCAGATTTCGCCAAATACGATATTACACCAGATGAGGTTATGAATTATCTATTTAAAGTAGATAGAGAAAGAGATGTTAAAGGAAACAAAAAAATGATGGGACTTGTTGCCAATAAATTGTTATTAGCGTTTAAGAACAAAAAAGGGTTTTTAAGACAATTGGTATTAAACTCAAAACCATCACTTTTGAACATTCTTTTGAATATTAAGGATTGGATGAAAAACAATGGTCATTTAGATATAAGACAATTAGAAAAAAATAAAGAATCATATGTTGAAAGACAAAAAACTTCTCCAAATGTAAAAGTTATTGATGGTATTATAGCTCAATATGGTGGTGGTAATGTTTTTGATTTAGGATCTTATGATCGTTATACACCATTCAAAAACAATCCTGATGCCGACTTTTTACTTCTTGTTTGGCCTATGGGAATGATTCAAGCTTCTTGTAACCCATTTAAAAAAGATAGAGCATTAAAAGGTGTTAATTTGGGTGAAGTTAAAGATGAGGTTTTGAAGAAATTTGAACCAGAATTAAAAGATAAGAAAATACCTTTATCAACAATTAAATGGATATCTGAAAATAGCAAAGATTTTGGTGAAGGTTCTGTTGGGTTCACATTCAAAGACTTTATGGCTCTTTATCCAAATTCATTTGACAAATCAGAAGGATCGGAATCTTATATGAAAATATTGGAGTCTATTATGTCAAAACCATTTAGTTCTTTGACAGACAAACAACGTGAAGTATTAGATAAAATAACAATTTCTGCTTGGGATTTGATTCTTGCCAATAGTGGTGGACACAAATGTATTACTAACATTTCAGGATTAAGTTATTTAGATAGATCAAAAAGACCTCCCGTTAGTAAATACTATAAGAAAAAAGATGGTGAGGATGCTGAATATGTTAAATTCATGAAAAAATTGGGTAGAGAGTTTTTTGTAACCTTAAGAGATAAGATCAAACAATCAAATGATGAACGATACGAACCTGGTTTTGAAGTGGAAATGAATGAATATGGTAGATCATTAAAAAATGCCAGACGACAAGGACAAGGGACTTATTTTCCAAAATCAGCAATTAAAGCAAATCCATATAGATTTAGACCTGAAAATAGATAATTATGTTAATTAACGAACAAATTCTAAGAATGAAATTAATGATGGGATTGTTAAATGAACAAAAAATCTCATTACCAATTAAAGTTACAGGTAGTTATATTGCTCCAAAAGGAGATGCGGATGCTTTACACTCATTTGAAAGAAGAAAATCAGATGGTTTTGGTGGAAGAATTTCAACAAAAATTGAAGAAAAATTAAAAAATGTTTACGATTCGGGAATTAATCCTGACATCAAAGATATTAAAATTAATATCGATTCCACTAATTATAAGGTTAGTTGGGAAGTAACAATTGATGAAAGTAAAGATGGAATTGCTTATATGGGAATTTCAACAAGAGGATCTGCTGGTAACACTGCAGACAAAAGAGCTGAAGGACAAGTAGATGATATGGTTAGAAAACTTGAAAGAAAGGGTGCAGAAAATATTAAATTAGTATTAGATTTCAAAAATCCAACTGGTGTTTATATTAGACAATTTTTCTTCAAATATTCTTTACCAAAAAAATATCCTTCACACGAAGGGAAAGGTGAATATAATAGAACAGATGAACCTACAGAAATAGAAACAAGTAACGATATGTCATATGTTGGTGGAGGATCGATGGATAGTGAAATATCTAATGAAAATAAAAAATATTCTGATTGCGATGGACCAAATTTTAAAAAAGGTTGTAAAGATGTCGGAACTAATTATAAATCTCCAAATACTAACGGAATTATATATCAAGTACAAGGTTGCTTGGGTATAACTCAGGATGGATATTTTGGACCTAAAACTCAAAGCGCTATGGAAGAAAAAACAGGAAAAAATGAATTTAACGTATCTGACGTTCAAAAGATATGTAAAGAAAGTCAATCTGATGAAAACAAATTATCTAATGTTGATTTGTCAAATTTTGAAAATATTACCAAAACGGTAATTGATAAGTTTGAGGGTGGATATTGGAATCCATTTTGTAAACATTCTGGTAGTAATATGGGAAAATCTACAGAAACGATGTTTGGATTGGACAGATACAATGGAAATATTGAGTCATCACCTGAAGGTAAAGAATTTTTTCAAATTATAGACGGAGAAAAATATGGTGCTGGAGCTAAGTCAAATGGTTTTGGATCAAATACTACTTGGTCAAACATGGATAACTTTTGTAAAGAATGGAAATGGTTATATCGAGGTGGAGACAAAGAACAAATTTTGAAAAATCTGGCAGTTAAAATAATGAAAAGATCTTTTGATAGAAATATGTCAAATTTTGTAAAAGATCCAAAAACTAAAGAAAAAATTGAATCGATACCAGGTTTGACTCTTCATATGTCATATGCTTGTTGGAATGGACCAGGATTCTTCAAAAAATTCGCGGAAAGTTTGGAAAATGGAATCAAAAATGGATTATCAGATCAACAATTAATTGAATTGGCCATTAAAGATAGAAAAAACACGAGGTTAAAAAACCAAGACAAAGTAGAAAGTGCTATCAGACAAATCAGTTAAAAACTTTAATTAATTTGTTGGTTTTATCTTTAATGATATTTATAAAAAATGAAAAACATTATTCGAAAAATATTAAAAGAAAATGAGGAAAATAATCTTGAACAAAGATTTAGAAAATCAATGCAAAAATTCCAATATATTTTTGAAAGTAGTCTTTCTTCTGATGTTGATTCTGTAGAAATAAGTGAAATCCAATTTAACCCTAAATACCCTTATATTGAAGGAAAACTTACGGTAAAATCATACTTTGAAGACCATGATTTTGGCGCTCTTGGAAGACGAATTGATCTTTTAGAAGACGAAGTTTATGAAATTAATAGACAATTTACTTTTACTAAAAAAGGTGGTTTAATTAAAAGAGGACCTGACAATGATTGGACATTGAGTTGCATGCCAATTGGTATGAAATGGCGGACTGATGGTGATGATCCATTTATGATAACATTAGAATTTATAATATTTCAAGACGAATACGACGCATAATGAAAGAGTTAATTAGACATATATTAAAAGAAGAAACTGAGGAAATTGACCAAAATGTTTTGAATTTTCTTTTGAGAAGATATAAAATAAAAGAATTGGATTTAGGTGAAAATTTAAAATTTAAAAACTTATACTTAGAGATCGGAGGTGATTATTATCAACTATCTACTTGGAGAAGTAAAAAAAGTAATATTTTGGAAATTATAAATATTTTAAATGATTATGAGATTATTGAACCTATTAATAATTTTTCAAATGAGAATGATCCATATAGACAAAAAATAGTTAGAACTATTAAAAGGTTTTTAGATAAAGTAATGTGATGAAAGATTTGATTAGACAAATATTAAAAGAAGAAACGGATGATTCTGAAACTTTAAACAAAGGAATTAATCTTGCTATAAAAATTCTAAAAAAATCTTATCCATTTATCATTGGATGGGAATTAGGTATTTATGGTAATTTTTCAATTGATATTAATATTATTTGTGATATAGAAAAACTAAAAGAATTTTATAATAGTGACTTAAGCGACTATCACAAAAGAAACAAAAATGAATTATCTAACGAAGATTATCCATATGCTGTTTCAATATTAAATATTAGAAATGAAATGACAAGTGACGAAATGTTTGAAGATTATAAAAAACTAAAACAAGAATTAAATGACATTTATGAAATGCTTCCTGAGCATTTAACGGCCAAAGATGAATTTAACGATATAAAAACATTAGATCCAGATAGATTTAAATTTAGATGAGAAATTTAATTAAATTAATATTAGAAGATGAGGTTACTAGAAAATATTCTAAACCTACACCAAAGGTAGAACAACTTGTTTATAGATGGTTAAACGACTATTTTGATGGTGTAAAAATGTATTACAGTAAATCTTGGGAAACAAGACATGACTTTGAATTTTGTAAAAATGGTAGAGAAATAATGAGTCTTATATTATTTTTTGAAGATAATAGTGATATATATGACGACAGAAGAAAAACTGAAGAAAGAGATTTTGATTCAGGTTCACTTTATATTCCAAATGACATATTTAAAGAGTTGATGTCTGATATTCCTGTAAGAGCAAGTTACTTAAAATACCTTTTTGAAGAATGGTTTGAAGACACTTATTTAGGTGAAATTCAAAGTAAGATGAGTAGAAATGACATTTATATTTCTGAATTTAAAATAGATAATAGAGACGCTCAAATTTGTGTTCCACCAATGACAAAACCTGATGATGTGACTGAGGAGGATATGATAGAACATATTCTTAAAACCACACTTTTCAAAAGAGATGATATAATGAAACAAGAAGAAGAAAGTCCAGGATGGATTGAAAAAACATATTTAGAAAAACTTCGTAATGATGAATATGATAGATTAAGAGGATAATAAAAATGAGAGAACTGATTAGACATATCTTAAAAGAAAATAGACTTCAACATGAGTTGAAACAAGTTATCGAAGATAATGGTATCTTTGATGCTATTGATATGGTTGGAGGGTTAGAAAACCTTAAAAGAATATTCAAAGGAGATCCCGAATTTAGTTCTTTATTTGAGAAACTAACAGGAATAGTTACTTTTTATTATGTAGGATATTTGGAATTTCCTTTAGAGTATGAAATAATTGGTAGACGTAGTAATGTTCATAACACTAACCACTGGCCCGAAATAAATGTTTTATATGATGAAAACAAATTAACATCCGAAGAAAACGAAGTTTTCAAAGAGATGATTAAGTATTTAGTGGATGAGGCACAACATAGTGGGTTCGAAAGTAAATTTAATGATGGTAGGATATTCAATACAAATTACCTTACGGTTGCAGAAATAAATGGTCAAGACATTAATTCGATAGATTATGGTTATGATTTTAGTAACGAGGACTTTGAAGTTAAAAACATCCATAATAAACTTTATGGTGAGTCTGAAAGTTTAAACGAAAGTGAAAGGGATGTAAAAAAACTTTTCAAAATAGTAAAAATGATTATGGAAGATATGATACTTCCTGAATATAATCATCTTATTTGTTCTTATGAAATAACATTAAACAAAGTTTTTAATATACCTGAAGTTACAGTTTTATTTATTGGTGGTTACGGAACAAAACTTTGGCCCATGACACAAGGTATAAGACAAATGTATTTAGATGTTTTAGAGGACATTTCAAAAGAAATTGCAAACTATACTGGAGTAGTAATTGGTGTTCGTGGAGAACAAACACCAAAGTGTGACGATAAAGAAAATATTTATCTAAGAGAAAGTAAAACAGAAGACAAAGAATATAGTCCAGCAGGAAAAGAAATAACACCAAAAGAAAAAGTTTATCATCAATCAAATCCTATGTTTAGAAATAAAATTGAAGAACAGGGATTAAAAGTTCGTGCTGGTGAATGTTATAAAATATATGCAGGATATGGTGAAAAATGTATTCCTGCCATATTTGCAACCAACTCATCAAACAAAAGGGCTTGGTTTGATTCAACATATGACGACGATGTTTGGGAGATTGACACAACAAAAATACCAAATGTTAAGTGGTATAAAGATAGACATTATGAATCAAGGTCAAAACATATAGTAACCTTTCAAGACATACCTAAAGAGGCAATCAAACTTATCTATGAAGGTTCAGGTAAAGATACAAATTTCTTTAACTACGATGATAAACTGATGGAATCAGAAAATAAATCAGAAGACAAAAAACTTAAGTTAGTAAAAGAAATGATTTATAGTCTTTTCGATGAGGTTGAATTTATTGAAGTTGATACAAATTATGAAGGAAAACCACTTATCAAAATCTATCATGATGTGGAAGATACTGCGGCAAACTACGATAATTGGTTTTCACATAGAATACAAGATGAGATTAAAGAAATGACAGGAGATGGTATTATTTTATCTCCATGGTGGGCAGCAGGTTGGGATTGGAAATATAAGAATGCAGACTTTTTTATTGATGTTCAAAAAATAGACTATGACGATGAAGGTAATGTTATAAACGAATCTGACGAATCTAAACAAGAAAGAAAGTTTAATAAGTTAGTTCAAAAAATAGAAGATTATTTAAACTCCAACGAATATCCAAGTGTTAAAAAATTTACTGTGTATTATGATGACACACACGATGATGTTATTGTTAATATATTCTTTAATGTTCAAGACTCGATTAAATTGGGTGGAGGAATTAACTCTGTTATTAAAAGAGTTGGGAAACAAGTTATGGAAGACTTGGAGGTATTTCCTATGGACTTCAAATATTACATACATTTCGATAGAGATATAAATGAATCAGAAGAAAAACAACCAAAGTATTTGAATATTATTAAAGATCTTGTAGAACCATTCAAAGACGAAGATTGTGTTTGTGATATTAGAGTTTTGTATAATGAAGAAGATGACATGTATCTTATTGATTTAAATATGGGAACGGAAGAATTGAATGAGAAGTTTTTTGCTGTTATTGGTATGAGTCATTATGTTAGTAAATTAAGACGAGATATTAAAGAAACAATCAAAGATTATCTCCCAATAGATAATTTTTATGTTGGTTCATATGCATCACCAAATTGTAAGTGGAAACCTCTAAATGAATCTTCAATTAAAGAAAAATCTTTAATCAAACTATTAGAGAAAGACGGACTATATGACTTTATTGAAATGACAGGATTAGACTTCAATCAAGTTAGATCATTGTTAAAACATATAGATAATCCCAAAGAACTATTAAAACAATATATTAGAGAATTTGTTTTAGAACATGGTGGCGGATATGATGAAAATTATGGTTCTATTTTTAATGTTCAAATACCATTAAGTGATACCAAATATGTTGAGGACATATTAGTACATGATGCTGATTCTATTGCCATTGAAATGTGGGAATATCATCTTGATGAATATGGGCATAGAGAACAAAAAGACCAATATCTAACAACAATTAACAACCTAACTAATGACGAGTTACTATCAATCATTTCTTGGATGATGGAAACAATTCAAAATGGTTATCGGGATTAGTCAAATAATTTTATTATATTTGCCATTAATGGTAAAAGACATTTCAAAAGTAATAGAACAATATGTATATAATCATCTTTCACATAGAGATGATATCGAGGTCCAAGTGACTAACTCACCAAAAAGATATGAGGTTCGTATTGTGGTTGATTTAAAACCAACTGATGGATTATGGGCGACAATCAACAAAGGTATTGATAGGCACGATCTTATGAATGGTTTAAGAGACTACCTGAATTTAGATTGGGACAACTGTATGATTAGTTATGAATATAACGAATATGAACTTAAAACACCATAAAATAATTTGATCCTCCACTTGTGAAATTGGGGGATTTTTTTTATCTTAGCGTTAATGAAAGATTTATCCAAATATATATCAAGTCTTCTCGAAGATACAGATTTAGGTGCTGATTACAGAGTCTATTACAACGGAAAAATTTATGTTATTGACATATACCTTAGAGATCTTAGATATGAAATTGACTTTGTCAAAAAAATTATTAAAGAATTGGTATCAAGTATAATGAATACTTACTTCTTAAACGATAGTATAAAATATCTTATTAATGTCCGAATTGAATATATATCATGAAAGACTTATCCAAATATATTGAATCCCTTATTGATGAGGTTAACCTCCCGTTAGACATTACCTTACAGGAAGATGGGTCGTATCGTATTGTTGTTACCCAAGACCTCAAAGAAAGCACGGTAAGATACACAAATGCTGCGTGGAATAATGAAAATGATATTAGATGGATTAGAGTTCAATTAAAGAGATATCTCCCAAATCTTAAAATCGAATTAATGGTGGGGTATATCAATTACCCTAAGATCTACACTACACCATTAGTTAAAGAATATAAATACGGAGCATGGAAAATAAATTAGATAAACTAATATTAGACTATTTCAAACTGATCATTCCACATGATTATGATAATTTGAAATTCAGATATAGTGATAAGAAACATATTATATTTATAACTGTTTGTTGTGATACAGCCCAAAAGGCACATAGGTTTTTTGGAAGAAAAGGTAGAGATTTAAATATACTAAAACAATTAGAGGAAGATATGTCAAATATGTTCCCATTTGATTTTTATATCAACTGCGAATTTAAAGTTTCTTAGATATTTATTTGATATGAATCTACAAGAACAAATATCAAGAATACAAGAAATGATGGGGGTAATCAAAGAAGAATTACACAATACATCGTCTGAAGACATAAAGACAATTCAATCTGAACTAATAGATATGTTGGGTAATTCCAATACAGATAATGGTGATAGAGTTGAATTTGTTAATAGAGTATTTGGTTCTGATTCTAGTTTTGACATAATTGTTGACAATTTAGATCAAGAAATTTTAGATAAGATAAATGAGTTCATGGATGAGAAAGGTTGGTTTCCTGCCAATATTGGGTTTTCAGGTATGAAAGGACGTATATATTCACAAAATTTTAAAGATTATTTAGGTGAGGACGATGTTCAAATTACTTACGAGGCACATTCGCCTGATGAGATCAAAATTACTCAAACCAAAGCTTATCATGTAACACCTGACATTTTTTTTAATAAAATAAATCAAGAAGGTCTTATACCTAAATCTGAAAGTAAATTATCTAACCATCCTGATAGGGTTTATTTATATCGAAATCAAGACAAACACAAAGATATAGTTTGGACATTATGGAATTCTTTAAGTAAAGAAAGACAAGAGCAGATAAAAAATTACTATGTGTTAGAAATCGATTTGACACAAATACCAAATTATAATTTTTTCAAAGATCCTCAAGCAATGGCAGACTATGGTGCTATCTATACTGATAAACCGATTCCAAAATCTGCGATCAGGGTTATTGATAAGATAGATACTAAGGGTATTGAAACTGTTGATAAAGATGAGATGTCAAAAGAAGAAGAAAAAATCGCTAGTAATGAATTAAAACAAAGAGAGAAAGAAAGAATAGACCGTGAAAAAGAACAAGAAAAGTCTGATTCAGAATATGCCGAATATAGTAAAAAAGTTAATGATCTTCCTGACAATTTAAAAAACATAGATATAGATGATTTATTAAGTTTGGAAGAACAAATAAAAAAAGTAATAAAAAAAGTAATTAATGAAAGTGACCCAAAGGTCGGAACTGGTAAAAAACCAAAGGGTTCTGAAAGAAGATTATATACAGATGAAAATCCAAGTGATACGGTGTCCGTTAAGTTTAAAACAAAACAAGATGTTATTGATACTCTAAACAAAGATAGTTTTAAATCCAAATCACACGCCAGACAATCACAAATTATTAATCTTATACATCAGAGATTAAGAGTGGCGTTAGAAAGAGCAAAAGACCCTGAAGTAAAGAAAAGATTAAGAACCGCATTTGAATACATTGAGTCTAAAAAAGAAGCATCCAAGAGAAAGACTCAAGAAATGAAAGAAGAAGAACTAACAGAAAAGTGTTGGAAAGGATATACTCAAAAAGGTATGAAGACAATGTTTGGTAAGAGATACCCCAATTGTGTTAAAAAAAAAAGTAAAACATTAAAAGAATCCAAAACTTCAAAAGAAGATTATTCTGATATAGAAACTGTGATAAATAAAATTATACCAAAGAGTTTTTCTTGGTTTAAAGAAATAGAAATAGATAATATTAGTTATTCTGAATTTTCCAACACATTAACAATTTACGGAGAATTAAAAGTAGATGAAGAGTGGGGAGCAAAACAATGGAGAGAATATTATGAATATAAACCTTTCCCTTCAAATAGTGGATGGGAAGAAGAAGATCCTGTTAGACTAGGTGATATCGTAGGAAAAGGAGAACTTGATGATCTAAACGACCAAATGGAAGTTATAGTATCATCAGTGGGTAATTACTCAATTATAGATACTATAAGATTAGGACAATTAAAGTTATATTTTGTATGACAAGTATCAGACAACATATCAAAAGAGTTTTAAACGAAGAAAAAAACAGTCTTAAAAACGACCCTGTAAAGCATTATTATTACAATTATTTAAACGAAGAACCAATAGAATTTAAAGGAATTTATTTAGTTCCAAAATGGACAGGAGAAAGAATAGAATGGGAAGTTGACAACCCAAATGATTATTCATATGGAAAAGCTTTATTAAATGAAGTTTTATATGATGAGTTTGAATCATTTTGTGAAATAACTAACACAAACTATCTCAAATACCGTCATAATTCTTCATGGATGGAAAACATTCCAAATGGTTGTTATATATCAAAACAAGATAGAAAAGAAATTAATAGACATGGAAAACAAATTCAACAAATTAAATTTACAGGAGAAGATAGTCGTTATATATTTAACTTTGACTATGAAAGAACTTCAATAACTTGTTTTTCTATTGAGATTGAAATTTATGTTTATGGTAATATAATAAATTTAATAAAAACTAATCTTAATGGTGGAGGAACATATCCTGTGAACCCAAGACATTTTATTTCTGATATGACAGACTCTGATTACGACCTTTGGAAAGAAGAGTTATTTAATATTTTGAAAGATATATATGGTGTTTTAACACAAAACCCAAGAATCTACGATAACCGTATGGACTATTTAGATTTAGGACTTCAACAAACACCTTGATAAATATTTATTAGATATGAACCTACAAGAACAAATAATTTGATCCTCCGTTTGTAAAGATGGGGAATATTTATTAACATGAACCTACAAGAACAAATAAGAACAATATTAAGGGAAGAGGTGGGACTTAGCCCAAGATTCCTTAGAAGAGTTCCTATGGAGAAGTTAGAGGAGTCTTTTGGTCACGCATTAAAACAAGCAACAAAAAAATATTATAGATATCTACCTGTGTTAGATGATGATTACAAATTACATTTTTTTACAAAGGAAGTTGTTGAGTTATTATTAAATTCAGTATCACATTTAATGTACCCAACAATAAAGGGATCGTGGTATGATGAAGAGTTTTCAAATGTAAAAAAATACTTTAAAGATAGAATAACAGAATGGTGGGAAACCTTAGATTGATTAAGAGTATACGATCAATTCATTCGGTTCATAGTCCTCCACTACGTTACACTCCGTTTCAGAATTCACCTCATAAATTTATCCTACACTCTTACATTTCTATATAGGATATGTCCCATTAATTACCACATATTCTAAACAGTATTGTAATGGTCATTACTGTAATGTATATTACATTAACACGATGAGGTTCTCATGTATAAATAATTCATTTTTCTATACATTATAATATTGTACCCGATAGGGTACAAAATAATACCTTTAGTAAACAATCATACCCGATAGGGTACAAAATAATACCTTTAGTAAACAATCATACCCAATAGGGTACAATTCCCCCATTCATTACAAGACCCCATTTATAAGTGTCGGAGACCGACACGCAGTGGAGTGACAGAAATAAGATAGACATTTAGTGATCAGATGAGTAAACATTTTAGATAAGTGTACCACTTTCTACCACCAAATTTAGTAGATCATTTAGTATATGGATGAGGTTCATTTATTGATATAACCTTCGGTTAATTTATTAAAATGAAAGAACTAAACATAGGTTTACATGTCTATAAAGTGTGTCTATATTTACGGGGTCAAATGTTAAGTTGGTCACCTAAAGGGTCGTTGAAGTTGTATATAATATACCATTCTAACGTCCTAAAGGACTGTCCACGCACATTGTTCTATAACTACACCTTTTTAGCTGGAAAATATAACTACCTAAAAAAGTGGTCCTGTAGGGGTCAAGAGAGGGGTTTTTTTTACTCTTACCATAGCAACAGGACCAATAGTGGTGGTAGAAAGTGGTAATGAATTGTGGGAGTTTGTGGTATAAAAGTGGGGGAGGGGATTGTGTTGTGAAGCGACTGACACTGACATTTTGACATAATCAAGTTTTTTAACATATTTATTTATTAACAATTCCCCCTTATGATACAACTAATAGACAAATTCGAAACAACTGTAAGTGAAAATAATGGTTCTATAATGGTCAATTATAGACATGACACATTGACGGGTTACTGTGAATATAGAATTATTGAGGTAAATAACGCCTCCCCAATGGTCGGGACTGTTAAAAGATTCAAACAAAAAGCTTGGTTACTAATCAACACAGATATGGGGGATGTAATAGAGTATATACATTCCAACTCCCCACTGTCAGATAAAGATTTACAAGATGTGAATAAGTTAATTAGAGACCATTCACTCTCACGAGTTCAAAGTCTCGCTCGTTGATTGAGATCACTCCACTGGCGTGTCGGTCTTTGACACTCACTACTCAGGGTTCAAAATCTTGATCGGTGATGATATGTTTTTTAATCCAACTTGATACTTTAAGGTTGGGGAAACGTTTCACCAATATAATGGATATAATAATAAACGAAAATATGGGGACAAGACATATGGCCACAATTAGCCCCAAGTAATAAAGTATATCAGACATAATAATAAATATAAGAATAATATTTTATATAATCAAATTAAAGATTGGGGAATCTTTATATATAATATAAAGCAGGTCGGAGTCTACACTCCAAGAGGTGTTGCTCCCCCAGCCCGACTCTGATCCCTCAACCGTCAATACAAAGATAAGAAATATATTTGACATAAACAAATAAATCATTGATCTTTTTTAAACTATTAATATATTTATAGTAGAACTTTATTTTCCCCACAGTTGGGAATTAGTTAATCAATGATCCAAGTGACATGTAAAGATTAAGATGAGGTTTAAAACAAATAAGACATACGAACTTCTAACGAGGGGTTTTTTAATCTAATCTTCTTCTAATAGGTGGGGAATTTTTTTATGCTTTATAGTTTTATAAAGCACCAACACAAAGATAAGGAATATATTTGACACCCCCAAATAAATAATAATCTTTTTATTTATTAACAAACTACTCCCTCCCTTCTATCTTGGCATGGGGGCCTATGTCGTTATTAGCCCCCTCCCCCCTACCGTATTCCCCCCATATATGACTTTTTGACAGGGGAAAGGGGGATTCAATCCCCTTTATCAAGTATTCGTAAAAAAAATTCTAGAAAAATTTTTGGGAAAAAATTGGAACTATTCCCCTTTTTCTATATAGGGGGTATATTTATTACTAAAGAATATATTATGAAATTTACTATAACTGAAGAAGAAAGAAGATCCATTAGAGGTATGTACTTAATGGAACAAGTAACACCCATGAGTATAGGTGGGGGAACACCGTCACCTCAAGCGGATGTTAAATACAAAGATTATAATGGGTTTTATTCGATTGCCTATTCTCCTGAAAGTAACATTAGTTCTGTAATCAATTCTTACAATGGTGGAAAATCCGAATCAAAGAGATACGACTTTTCGGGGAATGACTTATCACTTAACCCCCAAACTCAATATATCGCATTTAGTTATTGGTTTGATAATAAATCAGGTAACGCTATGAAGGTTACTGTTAATGCAAAAACTTCAGACGGTAAGACAGTAACAAATTCTTGGGCTAATAGAGGTCCTGATTCTGTGGATACCAAATATTTTGGGAGATTCAATATTGGACCATTACCTGACAATTCAACTATTACAGTTTCTATTGCAGGTGACGGATTTAATTCATTAACAATCACTACAAAACAAACTCCTGATCCATCGGTAAATTGTGATGCAGAATGGAAAGTTGTGTATGAAAAATTAGAGGATGCCGCAAATGAAAATACTAGTGTTGACATAAGACCATATTATTGTAATAAAGACCAAACCAATTACATTAAAGGAATATATCCTGATATCGATAACTCTAAATTAATATGTTTAAAAAAGAAAATAAAAACACAGTATTGTTAGAATTTTAAATCCCCTCCATTAAAGTGGGGTTTTTTGTTTTCCATAAACATGACCCCCTTTTCAAATAGACCCCTAATACTAAAAAAAAAATTTTTAAAAAAAATTGAGTATTTAATATAAACTATTATTACTATGAAAAAATTAAATTTTAATGAAATGTTAAACAAGTGTTGGGAAACTGCTCTTGGTATGACAAAAATGGCAAAACTTTATCAAGGATCATCACCAAATGATTTAAGTTTTATTCATTGTATCTTTAGAGGAAACGATGAGTATGCAACAATTATGGTTAATTGTACAAGTCACGGGAAAGTATCAGTTCAAACTGTTGATAGTCCTTATTTGGATGACTTGGTTATTCACCCCCCACTTCAAATGACACAAGAAGAATCTGAACAATGTTTAATCAATGCTGGATACACTGGTCGTTGGTCCGTTGTGTTGTTAAGAGCTCCACTTTATTCGGTAGTATATCCACCACTATATATTTATACCGTGGAGAATGTTGGGTACATTGCGGTGGATTCGACGGATGGAACAAATGTGTTTCAACTTTATTAATAATAAACCAATTTGTTTTTATAACCTCATCTTCAACAGGTGGGGTTTTTTGTTTTATCATATATTTATTATTATATGAAAATCATTATAACTGAAGATCAGTACGAACAATTAACTAACATCGTTAAACGAGTGATTAGTGAAAATAACTCCATGACAGAAAAAAAATATAAAACATATTCAAAACTTTTAAATAAACTAACAGAAAAATTTGATTGGGTATCTAAAATTGATGTTAAATTAAGTTCTACCGCCGACGCAGGTGGGTGGAGAGGTGAAGAGAGTAAACCACTATTAATTGTATCGGTTTATTTTAAAAACTATCAAAAAATTCGAATGGTGACACAGTTTGAGTTATTTGATGAAATAAGCTTTATTCACGATATGTTTTTTCCTCATCTAACCGGTGACCCTCTTATATATTCAGATAATGTTACCGCATATTTTTCAGTTAAATCAGTTTTTCCAAACGGTAAAACGGACTCCTTCCCAATCCAAATTGTTTCGGGGGATTATGACGCTGTAAGTCAAATTAGTGAATCACAATTAACTAACATCGTTAAACGAGTGATTAGTGAAAATGACTCTATGTTAGAAAAAAACAAAAAGTTTTTAAAAAACAAGTTGGGTATTGATTTTACAAATGGTATTCAACAAGTAACCTCAACATATGATGTACCAATGGAATTTGATTATGGTATTAGTTCTGATTCAATTAGACGTTATTTAAACAATTTTGGACCTATGTATCTTTTTGAACTTGATGGTATAAAATATCTTTATCAAGACAGGGGGTTTGAATTTTTTATTGATGAGAATGGATTCGACTATGTTGATGGTGAAATCCCCGAGATGCTTGGAATCGATGAAATGGGTTTAAGGTTTTCGAATATTATTGATCTCTATTTCAAAGAAGAGGATTTCTAAAACACTCCACTTCGTGTCGGTCTAAAACACGACCCCCCCATTTCAATTATAGTCAAATACTGAAAAAAAAATTTCCAGAAAAAATTTGAGAAAACTGGGAACTTATATTATCTTTGTTATATGAAAAATCTTATCACATATTATTGTCGTTTTCTATATGACATTTTTTGGGGTTTAATCTTTATCAACCTTTCAATTAAATCATTCAACGATCAATCCATTTTTATGTTTATTTTGTTTACCACCGTTTTTTGTTGGGGGGCAAGAGATCTTATTAATAAACACATTAACTTTATGAAGTATTATCCCCATTTTGAACATAAGTGGGATGACTTAAGTTTTTCATAAAAGAGGGGGTTTTTTGTTTTATAATATATTTATTAATATGAATAAATTTATCATTTCAGAAGAGGAAAGAAGTAGAATACTTAATATGTATAATCTTATTAGTGAAGAACCCGTAGATCCTGCACAAGATATAAAAAAAGAGGTTCAAAACATAACTACTTTGGCAAAACAATTATCTTCTAAACCTAACACTCAAACCCCCCTATCACAGTTTACAAAAGATATAGCAACTATTTATGGGATACCTGAAGAAGAAGCTTCTAGTTTGGAAGTATTTAATGATAATTTAGATGAACCTACTCGAGCATACTACCATAAGTTTTACGCAAGTCAAATGAATAATTTTAAAGATTCTGTTGGGAAAATAAGTCAAAGTGGAAAGTTTGATGAATTTTTAAACCAACTTAAAACTTATAATGGTCAAATGACTGAAAACCAAAAAAAGTTTTTAACAACAGTCATTTCATCATTGGAATCCTATAAAAATGTTTTGCCTAAACCAAACCAACAACAAGGTCAATCCCCACAACAAAATCAAGGTGAAAAGATCAACACCACTCATGATGACTCATATGATTATAAATTAAGTGGGGGAAAATACTATTACTCTAAAAAAGGTCAAAACAAATGGGTTGAGGCTAAAGGAAATGGTCTTGATGCAATAAAATCTAAGATTAAATTTTAATTTTCTTCCTTTTTGTGGGGGGCCGGAAACCAAAACCCGACTTCGTCGGAATTTTTTCGACCGAACCCTTCGGGTTTTATTTTGTTTTATATAATAACTTATTTAATGACTCACACAAAAAAAAAGGTTTTTTGTTTTTTGAATGATGGTTTTTTTTAATTTTCGATATATTTATTAGTAAATTAAATAAAAAAAATTAAGTTATGAAAAAAATAGTTAGACTTACAGAATCGGATTTAGCAAGAATTGTTAGACGAGTTATTAAAGAATCAGAATCAGACCGTGATCATGATTTATTATCTCTTTCTAAATTAAAGAAAGAATTTAAAGACATTATCACTCAAGCAAAAGATAAAGACGAATTTGAAGGTGATGCTTATGATTTTATAAATACTTTTGATGAAGATATGGAAAATCTAAGTGATGAAGAATACGAAGAGTTTAATAATTATATGGGTCGTTTACAGAAAAAATATAATTATGAACCAGATTTTGAACCTTATAAGAAAAAAAATAAATAAGATCTAACCCCATTTCTAATAAGAGTGGGGTTTTTTATTTTATGTGATATTTATTAAAAAAGAATATATTATGAAAAAAGTAATTAGATTAACAGAAAAAGATTTATCACGTATTGTTAAACGTGTTGTTAATGAAGACTATAGAAACTCTTCTGAGTTATTTGATATGGAATATAGAAAAATTATTAGAGGTCTTCACCAAGTGCAACAAACTGCAGAAAGTGGTGACGGAGAACAAGCGGCGTTTATTACAGGAAACATATTAATGGCAATGGATAGATTAAAATCATTCGTTGATGAAATGAGAGAAACAAGATAAAAATTATATATTAGAAATCCCCCATCTTCACAGGTGGGGTTTTTTTGTTTTATAAACTATTTATAATTATGGATCATCTAATTAAAAGAATTATTAACGAAACACTTATTGAGAAATTCTTTGACTCAATGTTTTCTGACTTGGACTTAGATAATTTGGAATCTATGGTTATTAGAGACAATAGAAGTGTTCATAAAACTAGTGTTGGGTATTATACCCCTGATCTAAATAAACCTGATCTAAAAAAAATGGTCTTTAGAGTTGTAGAACCATTTAAAAGTTCCTATTGGGATTCAGATGATCCACAAAGTAGAATTATACCAATTAATAATCCAAAAAGTTTGTATATTAGAGAAGACATTTATAGAACAATTATGGATTTTATCCCTAATGAAGAAATGATAATTGATTGGTTTAACAAAAGATATGATCAAAATGTTGAAAAGATACTAAACGGAGGATTTCATTTATTTTTATGAAAATAATAATTACAGAAGATCAAGTTGAATCTCTTAGAAAGATTAAAGTATTTGAAAAATATATTGATAATATTTTATCTGAATATCCTTGGTATGAAGGAATCGATGGTGTTAAAGTTGAACCATTTATGTTTAGACATCCAGAATCATATAAAGTTCCGTTGTATAGGTTTAATATCAAAACAAATGATCATGAACAGTCATTTCATGATGGCGATTCGGACAACTCTCCCATAACTTCTGATATTGATGATATGTTTATTTCATTATTTCCAAAGAAAGATGGTAGATGGACTGCAGTTTGGGTGTTTAATTTTGTTGATCCTTGAGTTATGAAAATAGAAATCACCAAATCTCAATATAAAAGAATTATTTATAAGTTGTTGGATACATTATATGGTCCAAAAATTTCATATGAGTGGGAAAATGATACGATTGCTATAAAATCAAATGATGGTGAACTTGTTTTTAGAGTATATACAAAGTCTGGAAGGGCAAAAGGTTGTAAAAAAGATATGTATGTTACTTCTGACACCGGAGAAGAAATAAATGATTTTATACCAAGAGCTGCAACAAGAAAAAAATTATTTGCTAAAACCCTTGTTTCATATGTTAATGAAAAAACGGGTCTTGATATTGATTGTATTGAGTTTTGGACAACCAAAACTAGTAAATCTGGGACTGAATACGATGATAAATATCACTTTAATGTAAAAAAGAATAAAAAGACTAATATATACTGATCCCATCTTCTTACAGGTGGGGTTTTTTTAATTTTCGATATATTTATTAGTAAATTAAATAAAAAAAATAAGTTATGAAAAAAATTATAAGACTTACAGAATCTGATTTAGCTCGTATTGTTGAACGAGTAATTAATGAAGAAAGTCAAGTTGTTGATCCAATTTGTCTTAAAAATGCAGGATATAAGGAAAAAACTATTGGAGGTCCTATGGTTAGACGAATTGTTCATGAGAAAAAAGATGGAAATGTGTTAAAACAAATATTTATGAATACTGGCATTTTACAAAAATATGTTGGAAATAAGAAATATGAATGTAAATGCTCTTGTAGTAATGGTAAGGTTACAGAGTCAAATTGCAAACAAGTTCCTGTAACATTAAATTAATTTTTCTTCCTTTAAAATAAAAACTTATGTCAAAAGTAGTTAGACTTACAGAGTCAGATTTAGTGAGAATTGTTAAACGAGTAATTGAAGAAAACGATCAACAAAATTTAAATGAGAATTTATGGGATGATGCCGGTAAATTAGCAGACAAAGCAATTTCTGCTGGAGACAAATATTTGGGACTAAAATCAGATTGGTGGTATTTGGTTCCTGGAATGCAAGGAATAAAACTTGGAAGAGATGAAATTTCAGCATTAAGAACTTTACAAAAACAAACTTTTGAACAAAACATGGAATCAATTAGGGAGTTTGCTTCAGGTATTAAGGGAGCCGCAGTTGCGGTGGCTTTGGATATTGTTGGTGTTGGTGAAATTATAAATCCTGTATTTTGGGGTCTGTATACAGTTTATGATCTTTGGTTATGGGCAAAAAAGGGTGTGTTAAATATGTTTAATTTAATCATGGATGTCATATGTTTGGCAACAGCTGGATTAGGACAAAGGTTCGTAAAAGGATTTAAATCTGTAATGGCACCTTTTGCTGAGTCAGGAACTTCAAAATTTATTGCCGCTATGGCGGAAAAAGCCCCAAAACTTTTTGAGTATTTAACAAAAATTATGGAAGGTTCATCATCTTTTTTTAGTAAAGCATCCTCACAAATGACTAAAGGAATTCAGTTATTATCTGAAGAATTACCTTTTTTAACAAAAGGTTTGGAATCCATGAAATCAGGTTTGGGGTCATTAAAAGGATTCTTACATGAAATTGAAGAGGCAATTTCTCACGAAATTGCACATTTTACAAAACATACAGGAAAACATTATGCTCAACACCAACTTGGTCATGAAGTAGTTGGTCGTGTTGTAGGACATGGTGGTGGACATGCCGTTTCTCACATAAAACCTAACGTATTAAAAACAAAATCAAATTTTATAAAAAGAAGACCAAACATTTTAAAAGGGAAACAACCGATGCGAAAGTAAATCTAAAATAGATCTTATAAAAAAAATTACCCCATCTTCTTACAGGTGGGGTTTTTTATGAAATTATTTATTATATTTGTAGATATAATTACAACTATGAAAAATTTAATTTTATTTTTATCCTGTTTCTTATCGTTTCATTTTTTTTCACAAAAACATTCATCCGAAGTTTTATCTTATTATAATGAGGTTGTAATGAATTCAGAGTTTTCAGGTAAAATGGAAAAACCATTTAAATGGACAAAAGATATGAAAATCTATGTTGACAAAACTGATCAAAATTATTTGGTAGATGAATTAAATAGAATTGTTAATGAATTAAACCTTTTAATTGACCCAATTCAGATCAAAGTCGTAAACTCAAAAGATCAGGCAAATTATTTTATATATTTTGGTTATTATAAAGATTTTGAAAAAAAATATAATGTTGTTAATTCAAATTTATTGGAAAGCAATTGGGGATTTTTTGAGATATACCCAAATAACACTGGAATTATGTATGTTGATGTTATTCGAACAAAAGAAATCGAGGCCCAAAAACATTTGCTTAGAGAAGAACTTACCCAATCTCTTGGTTTATTAAACGATTCTTGGAAGTATCCACAAAGTATTTTTTATCAGGGATGGACAACAACAACCGAATATTCATCTATTGATAAAGAAATTATTAAAATGCTTTATAACGAATAATTTTACAAAAAAATAAAATTTAATATATTTTTTATTATGAATACAATTTTTTATGTCGTATCGACCTTTTTGGTTTTTGAAATGTTTTCTTTGGTATTGTTGTGGTTCGCATTTAAAAAAATGGAATCTTTAAGTCAAGAAATTACCGAAGTAAAAAAATCAATTTCAGATTTAACAACAAATGTTGAATCAGAGAGTACTAATGTTAGAAGATTAATTTCTAACACAAACAAAGAAATTACAATGGTTGAAAGAACGTTGTCTTCCTCGATTGATAATAAAATCAAAAACGAAATGAGAAAATCTTTGATCGAAGTTTAAAAAAACTATTTTTTTTGATTTTTTAATGTATTTATAAATAAATAATTTTTATGAAACATTTATTAAATAATTTATCTCAAGAAGAAAAAAATAGAATTTTAGAACAACACAGAGGTGGTAAGATAATTGACACCACTAGATTTAAAGCTCTTTTGGAGTCCAAACTTGGTGATTCAAAACCATTGGTTATGGAACAACAACCTGCTGGAGCTACTAAAATTGGTTATGGAACTGGACCCACACCTGGAGACGCACAAGCAGGTGGTGGTGGGGCAAAACTTTCATCATTCCAAGAAATTTCCCAAAAATGGAAAACTGCAATTCCAAATTCAAATCTTTATGGTGTGTTTAGTAAATCCACTCCGAAATATAATTATTTGGGGGATGGTGAAATAGTTGTTCAAATTTTACCAAACCCAGTTTCCAAAGATTTAAGAATGTATCTTGATAATAGTAAGTTATCTTATTTAGATTATACTTATGATTGTGCTGGTGGAGGAGCAACTTTACTACCCCCAACTAGCCGAGATGATCAATTTTCACAAAAATTGTATAAAAAAGGAGACATGCCAACAGTTTCAGTTTCAGATCCAAATGTAAAAGGAATGATTACTGATTATTGTAAATATTATTATCCAAAAATTACACCTGTTGTTGGATCTTAATTAGAATAATATCTATAAACTCCCACCCCAATAAGGTGGGTTTTTTATTTTACAAGGTATTTATATAAAAAATTTCAAATAAAAATCTATAAACCATGAAAGTTATAATTTCAGAAAATCAACTTGGTCTTATTAGACGAATCGGTGAGATCGAAAGATTAATTGATCCAACTATGGATGGGGTTTATAGTTATTTACAAGGGGGTAATCCATCTCCTTTGGAAAAAAGACTTTATCGTCCATTTGAATCCACTGTTGTAATGAAATTAGCAAATGAACTTGCAAATCAAACAAAACTTACAGGAGATGAAAAAGTGACATTAAGAAACCAAATCCAACGATATGTTACAAATGAATATTATTCAAAAATAAGGGACTACTTTATGTCTCGTTTAGAAAAAAATATTAATGAATCAACTTTTGATAAAAATTCAAAACTCATTTATAAAATGTATAATGATGGTATGGATTTTAAAGAAATTTCAGAATTGACAGGATTATCTTTAGAACAAATAATTTTTTTATTAAAAGATAAAAAAATGCATATTAATTGTGATTTTGCTGAAAAATTAGTTAAAATACTTTTTAATTATACTGATTTAGTAAATAAAAAACATAGTTTTGACGACGGAACTGTAGATTTAGTTTTAAATTGGGATGGTTTTGGTGACTATATCGTTTTTGAATATGATGACCCGGGTTACAAATTAGTTGGTTTTGCAACACCTTATTGGGATGGGAATTGTAGAACACCTGTTGATGGTTCATATTTTGAAGACAAGGATTATGGTGATAATTATGATGATTATGATAACCAAAGTTTCCAAACAAGTTACACCCCAAAAGGTTTTAAGTCTATTTCAGAATTAATTGATTTTTTAAATAACGAATATCCTAAATTGTTAATCGACCCAATTAATAAATTGATTCATTATTATGAAAATAAGTATAAGTAAATTATATGATTTCAGAAAAACACATAGAAAGAATAAATAAGGTAATCAAAGATATGGTTTTTGATTATGACGGAGATATTGTTGCTGACCTTAAAATAAACTTTCAATTTCAATTTGTAATAACAGGTCAAAGAAGAATGATTTCTGTTGGTGAATATCAAGATTATTTAGATGTGTTAGTTGAAATTATTGATGGTGATGAAAGGGCCACAAAAATTTTTCATGTGTTTAAAGCTTTAAAAAATAATTTAGAAAAAGATTATAGATTAAATAATCATTTGACTTATTTAATTGGTGAAGAATTGTCGTATTTTTTTGGTGATGAATATGTAGGAATTAAAATTGTTAAAATACAATTTAATGAAGAATACGATGAAAAAATTAAAAATATTAATAACAATTTATGAGAAAAATAGAACAATACCCCGATAAAGCACTTAGACCAATTTTAGTGTCTATAGTCGAATCTTTAGAAATCAATGGACCCGATCTTGAAGATATTGTAGAAGACTATGAAAATGAATTCCAAATGGCATATCCAATTATTGAATCAGAGTTGGAAAGTTATGGTTTAGAAAATGAATTTGAAGATGTTACTTACATTATGTATTTATTTGTTAATAACCCAAATTTTATGACGGAACCAATTAAGAGACCTGAATTAAAAAAATATGAAATTTTACACATTATTGATAAAACAATTAGAGTCCAAGAAACTTATTTAACTAATTTTGATAGTTACATTCCACTAACAAAAAGTATTTTACAAGACATGCAATCCGATGGTTTATATGAACCATATGAAGGTGAAGTAATTGAATCAGATATATTTGATAGCGATTGGAATGATGATTGGATTGATGAAATTAATGAGGTTTAATTTTTAATTTTTTGTTTTAAAATTATAGTCTATGAAAAAGGCTAGTGTAAAATTATTTGATTTGGTATATGGTGAATTAATTCCCGTAGAATCAAAAATTTTTGGTAAAATGGTTTTTATATTTTACACCATTGACGATCAATTAAGACCACAGATTGTTTATTATCCCTCCACTAAAGAAGTTAAAACTTTAAGAGAAATGGAAGTTGAGTTTTCATCTTTCATTCCACTTCATCGTGACGAATTTATCAAACAATTTTCAAATTGGGTTAGAGAAAGATATTCAGAAGAAATGATTTTCAAAGGAGTTGAGTATATCGACTTTTTAGAAGATCTACTTTTGTGATATTTATTTGTATGAATATCCAAGAACAATTAAATCAAATCAAATATCTTCTTGATTACAAAAGAGGACAACTGATAAATGAAATGGAGTTTTCTAACCTACCTGGTGTTCAGCCAGATAAAATGGATTACAGACGACCTATTCCTGATCCAAACATACTTCCTGATTGTTTTTCAGCACTCTTAAAGTCCGATTTGAATATGGTCTCATTTAATACACATTCTTTAAAAGACGAATCAAGTAAGAGAGTTAATAATGTTGATTTAACATTTGATCCTAATTCACCTTCAGACGAACTTGGTATTACAATAATAAAAGATGGAAAACCTTTCTGTTTTGTAAAAAAATAATTTATTGAAGTATTTATAAAAAAAAAGTATATGAATCACAAGGTAATTTTAACTGAAAAACAATTAGATAGAATTGTTAGAAACTTGATGGAAGAACCAATTATTCCACTATCTCGACAAACAGATATAAATGCTCAAAATGTAAATACCGCATCTTGGGAAAGAAAAAAAGGTAGAAACATACCAATGCAACTTTCTGCAAATGGTAAGGAAAATTTTAAATTAGGTGAGGCCGAAATAAACACATCAGCCCCCCAAATTAAAAAAATTGTTTCAGATTTACAAAGTTTTAATAATCAAGGTGGAGGAACGGCAAAAATTAATGGTAGTGCTTCAAACACATCTTGGGGTAATTTTTCTGCAGGATCTTCACAAGCAAAAGAAAAAAACACTCAACTAGCTCAAAAACGAAGAGATAATTTAATTAAATATCTTAAGTCTTTAGGGTTAAATAACATAAAATTTGTTACAGGAAAAGCATCTGTTGCGGATTCAGATAGAGCTGAAAATCAAAACATAACAATAGATATTTCTGGTCAAGGTTCTATGTTTGTAGATCCAAAAGGGGACATTGGGGATAATACGAGAACATCTCCAAAATTATTTGATAAAAAACATTTTGATGGTGGTATAATCCCTGAACCTACACCTATTTATGACATAAGAAAAAGTAGAGTATGTGCTCAGATACCTGAAAAATATGTTAAAGAATTAAAAAAAATGATATATGATTGGGGTAAAACAAAAGGATTAAAAATTCCTATGAGTGATAAAATTATGAAATAAAATGAATAATAATTTAATTTACGAAATAAATACCATTAGAGAAATGATGGGATTGTTGAATGAGGAAGAAACAAAAATAGATCAAGCGTCAGATTTAAGTAAAATACAAAATTTGTCAGATCTTGAAGGTCTTAACATAGAAGTTAAAAATGTTTTAGATAAAACAAACCCAATTTGTTCCGCACCAAAAACTGGAAATCAAGAACACGATACGATTATATCAAAAGTTTGGGATTGGGCAAATGACCCACAAAATAAAACAAAATTAAAAGACACATTCAAAAAAGTTAAAGACACTTTTTTATCTTTAAAGAAATCACAAAAAAAAGGAGAGGTAAACGAACAAGTAACTGGAGCAATCATAATTGGAGGTATTGCAATTTCTCCTGGTATTTTAATCGCAATCGGAGTTTTTATTTTGATTATCATAATTTTAGCTATGATACCAAAAAAGAGTAAGTGTAAAAAATGGAAAAATCTTAATGATTTATTGTAAAATACTAATAAAAAAAAAACTTTTTAAAGTATTAATATATTTATAAATAAAATAAAAAAAATGGGAAGAAAAATTAGACTAACAGAATCAGAATTTCAGTCATTAATTAGAAGAATTGTGATTGAAACTCAAGAAGAAATGAATATGTCATCTAACGATGATATGGATATGTCATATAATGATGAAATGGATAATGAAAGTGATTACACTCAAATGGAAAAGTCTGATGTTGTAAACGTAATATCTGATTTCTTTAAAAGAAAATTAAGAAGAATGGACGACGAAGATATTGAAGAATTAGAAGATCTTGTTGATAACTCTCAAGCAGAAAAATTAACTGAAATGTATTTGTCTGAAAATATTGATGACAGAAAAAAAGGTTTTAGAGAAAAAGCAATGATGGGGGCAGGTTTAGGTATGATGGGAGCAGGTGCAATTGGAGCTATTAGTCAAGCAATGGGTTATACTGATGCTGGTGAACTAATGGTAAAATTACACGACATCGTTCAAATGGCTGGAGGTCATTATTCAGGACCAATTAGTGTTGGTATGGTAATTTCAGGTTTAGTTTTGGCTCTTAAAGGAATGGTTGACAGAGATTTAAAAAGAGGATAAAAAAATAAATTTTTCATAAATAAAAAAACCCCTTGTTAATCGAGGGGTTTTTTGTTTGCTCTGTTTTTTAAATGATCGTCCAAGATTTTTACAATCTCATCAATTTCTTGTTTATCTTCATCACTAACCAATTTAAATTTTTTGTATTTAAATAAAAATTCCCAATAAAATAGGCAGTGAACCAAAATAAAAAAGAAAATACTAACAGATGTAAATCCAATTAGAATAAAATACGGAACTCCAAAACTAACTAATGTAAATAAAAAGTTAAAAACGTCGGAGTTAGACAAAGATAAGAACTTATATTGTCTGATAATTTTTTTTAATTTTTTGGTTGGCAAATCTTTATACAAATCCGCTTCTTTTTCCACTTTCGATGTCATAACCTTTTAATTTTAGTAACTTAATACAAAAATAGAAAAAAAATAAATAAAAAAAAAATTATTCAACAGAAATTAATTCCAAATCAAATGTCAAATCTTTACCAGCCAATGGATGATTACCGTCAATGATTAAAGTTTCTTCTTTAATTTCTTTAACAGTAACATTCAAAGGACCTTGATTTGTCATCGTTTGAAGCATTTGTCCTTCTTTAATTTCTTCAGGAGCTCTATCTCTTGGTACTTCGGCGATTAGTTCAGGTTTAATTTCACCATAAGCATCAGAAAAAGGGATGTTAATAATTTTGGATTCACCTTCGGTCATACCAATTAATCCTTTTTCAAAACCTGGAATCAAAGATCCTTGACCCAAAGTCGCAGATAATGGCTCACGACCAGGATTTAATGATGAATCAAAAACAGTTCCATCTTCTAATTTTCCCGTGTAATTTACAGTCACGGTACTGTTTACGTCAACTACTTTCATATAATTATATTTTGGATAAAAACTAATTATAAAAAACTAATATGTAAAACAATATTTATAAAAAAATATGAAAGTTTTTTTAAAATACCTATATGTTACTTTAATGAATCGATACGGATCATTTATGTGGTTTGGTACGCATGTTTGTGTAACTCAAGTAAAATGGCATTGGTTATTAGAAATATTACTTTGTGTGTTGATTAATTTTATGGTTTTACATACAATTTATTTAGAATGGAAAGATATTAAATCTAAGTATTAGCAAACTTAAACTTTCAATTTTTATTTAATAACAACTTAACCAAATTAAATTCGTATTTATATTATGAAACATTTATTACTCTTATTTTTATTTCCCCTTTTTGTGTATTCACAATATTGTCCTTATTTAGGACCTAATCAAATTTTACCGTGTGGTGTTAACTCGACAACATTAACAGCAGATTTAAGTCAGTGTGGTAACGGATCAAACCCAAATCAAACTACAAACTATAATGTGAGTCAAATTCCATTTGTTAATCAAACTAATAATGGAACTTTGGTTCAATTAACTGATGATTCTCAGTCGGGAATATTTAATATTGGATTTACCTTTTGTTTTTATGGTCAAACGTATACTCAATTTAGAATTGGATCTAATGGTTGGGTTTCGTTAGGTAACGGAGTTCAACCTTTTACATTTGCATCAGTTTCCATCCCAACCGCAAATGCTGTTGTTCCTAAAAACTGTATAATGGGGCCTTGGCAAGATTGGAATCCAGGTGTAGGAGGACAAATAAGGTATCAAACAACAGGAGTGGCTCCTTGTAGAAAATTAACTGTTAGTTGGATTGGAGTTCCTATGTTTTCTTGTACTAACTTACAGGGGACATTTCATATTGTATTATATGAGTCAACCAACATAATTGAAAATTATTTAGTAAATAAACCAAATTGTCCTCAATGGGCATTAGGAACATCAGTTCAAGGAATACATAATTCAACAGGGACATTAGCAGTATCAGTGGCGGGTCGGAACTCAACTCAATGGACTGCAGTTAATGATGCAAGACGATATACACCATCAGGACCTGCCGTTCTACCCACATTAACTTGGTTTCAAGTCGGAAATCCAGTTCCAATCGCAACTAATGTCCCATCAATAACGGTAACACCACCACCGGGAGGAGCAAACTACACTTGTCAACTTGTTTATCTTTCTTGTAACGCTGGATGGTCTACTTGTAACGCTGGTGTAGGTTTAGGTCCTGATACTGTTTTAGTTGTACCAGGTCCCCCCGTATTACCTCAACCAACAGTTGTAACTTCAGATCCACATTGTAATAATGGATGTGATGGGACAATTAATATTACACCAAATGGTGGAACAGGAGTAACTAATATTTCTTGGAATGGTCAGGGTGTTGGTTTTAATTTGGTTAATCAATGTGCTGGTACATATACATATAATTTAATTGACGCAGCAGGATGTACTTATAGTTCATCAGTCACTTTAAACAATCCCCCACCTTTACAACAACCTACAATTACACCTACAAACCCAACTTGTTTCGGTTATAATAATGGAAGTGCTATTGTTAACCCTACAAGTGGTGTTCCTCCTTACACTTTTTTGTGGAATAATGGACAAACTACACAAACAGCAACAAATTTATTGTCAGGAAATTATTCTGTAACGGTTTATGACTTATATAACTGCCCTGCAACACAAAATACCACACTTGTTGATCCCCCTATGGTTACAATTAACCCAATTACAGGTTTAGACACCATTTGTTATAACTCCACAAGTAATTTATACAACGTTTCGAGTGTTTTTCCCAATTTAACTTATACTTGGACTTCCACAATTGGAAATATTACGTCAGGTCAAGGGACAAATCAAATAAACTTAAACGTCACTGGTGTAAATGCGGGTCTTTATAACAACGCATTATCGGTTATTGGTTCAAATCAGTTGGGTTGTTTAAGTTCACCTCAAACTTTTAACTTGTTTGTGTTAAATATCCTTCCTGTTATTACTCAAGTTGGGCCATTTTGTGAATATGACAACTGTATTAATTTAAATGCGACTCCAGTAGGTGGTAATTTTAGTGGTATGAATGTTTGGAATGGTCAATATTGTCCTGATAATGGTTTTATTGGTATTGATACGGTTAATTATACCTATAATCAATCAGGATGTTGGTTTGATACAACAATAAACGTTCAAGTTTACCCAAGACCAACAATAAATACCGTAATTGATGGTGTTGTTGGAGAAAATACTCAATTTTTAGAGATCTGTGATGGTGATAGTTTAACAATTACCTATGGTGCGGTGTCACCAAGCGCTGGATATAATGAATGGAACGTCTTTAATAACATAATTCAAGGACCAACTGTAAATGTTACTTGGGATTCTGATGGGGTTTACTCATTTGATGTGGTTAGATGGGACAATGGATGTGTTTCTAACCCACAAACGATCACAGTTACACTAACTTTATGTCCAAATGAGTTATTTTACATACCAAATTCATTTACACCGGATAATAATGAGTATAATCAAACATTTAAACCTGTTTTTACGTCAGGAATTGATCCATATGACTTTCGTTTTACAATATATAACCGTTGGGGACAATTAATTTGGGAATCTTATGATATTTCATCAAGTTGGGATGGGACTTATAACGGAATCAAATGTCAAGATGGTGTATATAGTTGGGTTTTACAATTTGGAGTTCCAAAAACCGACGAAAAAAAATTATTTACAGGATCTCTAACAATCATTAGATAATAATATTTATTAATATGAGTAAAAAACAGAATCCTAAACTAAAAGAAGGTGATCGTATAGTTTTAATATACATGCCAGGTGAAGATGTTGATACAGGAACTAAAGGAAAGGTTAAAGGAATAGGTCAACAACCTAGTTTTGGGTCAGAATTTGACTATATGTATAATATGGAGTGGTATGATGACGATGAAAAGGTCATATCTACCCTATCTTTACTCCCACAGAGTGATACTTGGATGTTAGATCCTGAATTTAGTCAAAAAAACCTCCAAGAAGCCCGTTTTACTGACTTAGATGACCTAATTTCTCACGTTGAGTGGGCAAGATTGTTTAAAAAGTCCGATTTAAAGTATATTGTTGAGTATTTAGAACTGATTAGACAACTTGGTGTGGTGAATATGTTCCAATCAGGTCAATTTTTGGGTCAAACAAAAGAATATCTCACAAAATACTTTGAATTATACCGAATGCAACGAGATTTAGACGAAAATCACAAAGAATTAATCGAAAAAATCTTAGAAATGTCAGAAATGGTTAGAAATATTATGATTTCAGCGGCAATTACCGATTTAGAACAAAAAAACAAAGAAATTACTCCCCAATCAGCAACAAATAGAGTAAATAGACTTGCAACTGAGGTTGTAAAACATTTTATGGGTAGATTATAAAATTTTTTTACTAAAATACTTGATTATATTATATATATTGACGATTTTTTCATAAAAACAAACAAATTATGACACTTTTATCTATTTCTTTATTAATTTTTGGTATTTCAATACTACTTTTTACCGTTTTAATGGTTATTTGGTGGAAAAAATACGGAAAATCTTTATTTTTCACTCTAAAAGACCTAAAAAACTCTCAAAATCCACAAAACTTTATGAAAAGTATGGGAAATTTACCAAATATTGAGGATTTTTATAAAAATATGGGTAATTTTGGTGGTCAAATGGGTAATTTTAATCAAAGAATGAGTGAAATTGCTAAAAAAATGACAAAAAAGTAGTAAAAACTATCAAAAAACACTTATTTTAAGTTGTTTTTTGTCCTTATATATACAAAAAAACCCCCTAAATTGGGGGTTTTTACGTTAAAATGGGGGTATTTTTACTCTGTTTTTGCAGATTCTTCTTTAAAAAAATTAGTTAAAAACTTACCAACAACACCAAATACTATTGATGATAGGATCATCCCTTTAATTTCAAATGGGGTAAATATGTCTTTTAGGTTATCAAACTGCCATAATCCACCAATTGCCAATACAGAAGATAATGCCAATAAGGTATCACCAATTTTTCTCCATTTTTTAGGTGTCGGTTTCCAATAATTTCTTTGAATTTTTTTAATTCTTCTCATAATTACCTTTTTTTATTATAAACTTCTAACTAAATTCCTCTAATTAGATTTATTGATTGTTTTAAGTATTCTTTTGCTCTTGGAGAAGGTGTATATTCATCTTCTTTTGTTTGTAGATTTAAAACTTTCTCAATGTCTTTAACCAATTCAGTTCCATGCTCACTTTCTTTATATAACTCAATTACTTTATCCATCGCTTTATGACAACCACCTGTAGTTTCATCATAATAATTTTTATTTCTGAATTTATTCAAATGGTTCATCATTTCATACGATAAATGTGATCCACCATCCTTAACATCTTTAAACAACCTTAAATTGTTTAATATACCTAATGTATCAACCATAGAATTAACACCTGAGATTCTTTTTGTGATTCCTGGTGTGTATTTAGCGTATTCATCGGATCTACCAACAATCTCATCCAAAGGAATTACATTCTCAGGAAGACAACTTGGTTTCTTGTCTTTCTTTTTTGATTTAGACATGTCTTGTTCGCTAAGAACAGATTTAACAATTTTGTTAATATCTCTTTCTGTTAACTTTTTTATTTTCATAATCTATAAAATTTGAAATTCTTTTAATATTTATATTAATAAATATCATTAAGTATGAGAATTGTTGAAAATATTGTTAGAAGATCTTTAGAATTAATTTTGAATCACCCAATGGAACTTAAAGAAAATGTTAAAGTTTCAGATCAATTAAGATATCATTTGAATAAAAAAATACCTTTATGTGAAACACCATTTAAAGATTATTCAAAATCATTTATAAATTTAATTAACGAAGTAAGAAAATTATACCATTACGATCTAATTGATTTGAACAATGAAGACAGATATATTGTAGAGTCTGACTTGGCCAAAAAGGTTTTATTGGAAAATGGTCAGGTTGTTTATTTAGAAGTTCCTATAGAAGATCAAAATTTTTTATCTGAAGCGAAATACAAAGGTCGAGACGTAAAACTCGGAAAGATAATGCAAGGAGATATTAAAAAATTCAAAGTATATGTAAAAAACGACAAAGGAAACGTTGTTAAAGTAAACTTTGGTTTTGGTGGTAAATCAGCGCATGGAAAAAGAATGGTAATTAAAAAGAATAATCCAGCAAGAAGAAAATCTTTTAGAGCAAGACATCATTGCGAAAGTCCTGGACCAAGATGGAAAGCCAGATATTGGGCATGTAGAACTTGGTAATCTTAGTTCATTTTAACACAATACTTAACCATATCTAGTGACTCTAAATTAGACGGATTTCCTCCAGCATATGATATAGCACTTTGTAAGGACTCTTCGATTTGTGTCAATTTATTAAATATTGAATGGTTCTTATAAGGAACTAATTTTTTAATACCCTCAATTCTATTTGTTTTTCCTGATTGGGCGTTTGACGCACTCCCCCAAAACTCTTTGAATTTCTCACCATCTTTTTCAACCATTTTACCTGGTGATTCTTCATACCCTGACAACATTCCCCCAACCATTACCATAGACGCTCCTAAAACCAAACTTTTAACA
>Ga0209499_1000216_pt1 | contig 43026 bp, 55 predicted proteins | sample C_130208_EF_Meta_FD_187306 | JGI IMG/M metagenome (GOLD analysis project Ga0209499, IMG submission 187306) | Freshwater microbial communities from Lake Croche, Canada to study carbon cycling - C_130208_EF_MetaG (SPAdes) (version 2) | ecosystem: Environmental > Aquatic > Freshwater > Lake... | reverse complement strand
TAAGGTATCAATGGTTCACATGGTCACTATGGTGACAAAGGAGTAATATATTATGACAAAGACTGAAAAGTTTCTTGATGCTCTTCTTGAGGGCAATCATATCACTACTAAGCAAGCTATTCAACGGTATGGCTTTGCATCACCAGAGTCTACTAGGTCAGCAGTAGCACGGCTTCGTATGGTTCATGGTTATCCTATTGAAAGTTACGAAGCAATTGATACCAAGGGTAGGGTAAAGTGCAAGTATGCACTAGTTTTTCCCACTCGTGAAGTTATTGCTGCTGGTTATCGTGCCTTGGCAGATGAAAAGCTCGCAGGTTAAGTATTAGTTAAATACTTGGGGTGATAGAAATATCACTCCTTTTTTTGTTTTATTACACCTGTAATAATCGTAAACATTTGTTTACTATCTCTAATAGTTGTAATACAACTTTTTATAAATGAGGCAAAATCATGGCAGACAGGTACACCAAAGGCTTTGATGGTACACAAGGTATGGAACGTCACAAGGGTATACGCATTGGTACCCTATACTGTAGTAAGAATGATATCACTGGTGATGTGACACTTGCTCCTATATTTGATACTATGTCTGATATGGAGAAGATTGATCTCCTTAATGATATAATTGGTCTTCTTACAACAGAACGAGATATCATTATGTCTGAAACAACTTATTAACATATATACTGAAGGATTAACTATAAGGCATCTACCATGATAGAATTAAATTTTAATAATTATAAAGAACTGGCAGTACCCGGTAGTACGATCATCTATAGAAATAAGGGTGATTGTTCTGGTAATATTGCTACGATTATTAAGGACCCTGTGTTTTCTGATGGTATACGAGTCGGTGGTTGTTCGGTTAAATACATACTGGAAACCTTTGATATGGTATACATCAAGAAATAAGGAATACACATGACAGAAAATGAATTGCAAAAGTTTATTGTTAAAAACGTTAGGTCTGATATCCATCAAATGATTGAAGCTTATCTCATGGAGATGGAATCATCTGATTATGGGTCTGGACCTAAAAACGTATTGTTGATCCTTGGTGCTATTCAAGCAGTCACACAAGACTTATATGTACAAGGTCTTGGTGATAAAGAAACAGCTATGCTCTTCTATACTATTGGTGATAGACTAGTCGATAAAATATCAGATGATAAAGCAGATAGACAACTCGCTGCCCTCATTCATAGTAAAAAAAGAAATAATAAAAATGGCTAACCACCCGGATACATCCGCCGTCTATATCAATAAGATTGGTATGGAAAATAGAATCACAAGCTTTCGATGTTCCGTCTCACTTAGAGATAGATTATTCGATTATGCCGACTCAATAAATAAAGACCCCTCTGAAATTATCAGAGAGGCCATTGCAGAATATTTAAGAAATAGAAATACTAGAATCGATCAAAATATCGATACTCTCCTGTCAACTTGGTCTGCTAAATCCACCAAGGTCTAATAACTCAGTGAGCGATTTAATTAACTCTTCTCTAGCTGGATCATACTTGTGTTGCTTGATCGTATTGTACTCTCTGTAATTACAATTATATTTTTCCATGAACATCATTTCTGACGATTCCATCATGCGATCCAAAGCAGCTACAAAATTCTCTAGTTTTTCAGAAGATTTCATTTCCTATAACCTTTTTAATTTTCCAACATTTGCATCGCTCACACATTAAAAGAGAGGAATCAGAGTCGCACAAGGCTTGCTGATCCTCTCTTTTTTTTACATCTTCTAATAGTTTTAATTGATTTGTTAATTCCTGAATTTTCTTTTTTACAGAAGAAATTTGATCAGAAATAGTCAAATTATTCATTGCTTGCGCTTGCCTATATTATACTTGGCTACAAGTTCCCACTCAGACTTCTCTTTGTGATTGATGATCTTGATCTGACTCATCGGTCCCTGAGCATTCTCAATCGACTCACGATCAATAATCTTTAAAAGACCCCAATCCTCCAAAAGACATGCAATTTTATTACGGCGACCCAAATCTTCATCAGAGAAATTGGATGGCTTACCATCTAACATAAACATCTCTTTGAAATGAACAATATAATATTGTCCCTGCTTATGTAAAATATGACATGATTGATATAGCTTGTGATCCTTGCGAGATGCTACACCAATGCGTGTGAGGGTTTCTTTGACCTTCAGAAAATCTTCCTGTTCACCAATCTTTACCTCTATCAAAGAACTTAGATTATCCATACTGACCACCTTTTTCTAATTTTTTTCTTATATCATTAATTTGATCATCAGAAAGAATGCGTAATGCATCTGAAGTTTTCTGATCATTGTATTTATAGTATTCCTTAATTACAGAAAAATCTGTGTAAGAAGCTTGGTCAGCTTTAAACCATTTAGAATAACGAGCACGAGGACGAACCGCAACATAATAATAATCATGCTGCATCTTCTTGGATAGATGACAATTTATATTCATCTGATTGACAAGCATAATAGTGTCAGGGAAATAAGAAAGACCACGGTTCACCATGAACGGTAGATAATCCTTCTCTGATAAAGAAGTGTTGAGTAAATATTCCTTGGTCTGTGATACAGCCTTAATATACTGAAACAGAGGATCAGTAGAGACCCCCTGCTTCTTGGGCTTATCAGCTTTAGACTTCTTGGGTAATGATGTAGTCTTAAGCATCTGATATCCCTTACTTGAATTCACATTCCTTCATAATCTCAACCATACAAGCAGCTAGATTAATCTCATGAGAAGACACAAACGCACCCTGATACTGATACTTGCCAATGATAAGAACAAGCTCTGGAATGGATGCAGGTTTGAAATTCTCAGAACATTTATCATACAGATGTTCAAACAATGAATCCATGTCACCATTAGAATTCTCTGCAATCCATTTACGAACCTCAGTGAAATTCTTGTCCTTCATAAAAGCAATTAGATCATCATACAAAGATACCGAGAAGTTGGTCAGAATACCAGTGTCGATAGAACCCACTGCGGAGTACCGCTGAAGCTCATTAATCGTTCGACGGAAGTCAGGGAAGAACTTCTTGATAACCTCTGCCAGTACGGCTGGCTCATACTCTACGCCCTCAGTAGATAGAATGTTCTTGATACGATTCATGAACTGGACAGCCAACTTGGGCATATCCTTATTGCTAATATTAAAATCAATAACAGAACACCTAGACCGAAGAGGCTCAATGATGCGATTGACATAATTACATGTTAGAATAAATCCACAGTTATGTGAATACTCTTCCATAAAGTTACGCAATGCAGGTTGAGTTGAATTGGCATTCAAATAATCTGCCTCATCAAGGATGACATACTTACGGCCACCAGTAAGAGATAGAGATGATGCATAAGACATAATATCATGACGAAGTGTATCAATGTTGCCATTCATCGACCCATTGATAACATAGTAATCAGCGCCAATCTCTTCTAACATAGCACGAGCAACAGTAGTCTTACCCACTCCAGCAGAACCAGAGAGGATAAGATTGGGAATGTTTTCTTGCTTAATAAATTGGTTGAATGTCTGCTTAAGTTCAGCAGATAGAATCGTAGCATCAATTGTATGAGGCCGATACTTTTCGACCCATAGGAATTCTTCCATCACATTTCTCCATAATTATAATAAAAATACTATCGACGCTTGACAGGCTCAATAGTCAACCAATATTCAATATCAGTTCCCTTGAAGTGTACACAAGAGCCAACCTCAACTGAATAGTCTGCATTCATGATCTGCTTGACACTATCACCACGAAGGATGACATTGAATGTCTTATCTGACTTGCCGACAATATCATAGTATGATGATCCTGTCTTCTTGGAATCAACCGCACGGATAGTAATATTCTCACCATCACCAACGATAGCAATCTCAGGAAGATTGAAAATACCAATTGCCTTGACAATATCAGATAGTGACTTACTCTTGAGATCAAACTGTGCATTGACTGTTCCCATCAAAACATTCTTATCAGGAGGAATGACAATTAGTTCTGGATCACAGAAATTATAATTTACTGCACGACTGTCATCCTCCGAAGAAATCTTCGCAATGGCATCACTCTCAAACTCAATAACAGGCTTGTCGAACATGGAGAGGGCAGACAAAAAGTTTGGTAGGTCGTAGATAGCAAACTGTCGATCAAACGTCTGTGGAACCTTCGCATGACCTAGAATGGTCTTTCCAACAGAGATAGTCTTGATCACATCACCCTTGGTAATAAAGATAGAAGGATTGATGATAGAGAAATTCTTCAGGATATTAAGTGTAGTAGGTTCAAGATTCATTATATATTACCTTTCAAAAGAAATTGGTGGTGATCATTACAACCACCACCATTTGTATCACTATTACTTCTTGCCGCCGAGATTACCGGGATCAGCAGTTGCTGATGCTCCGATACTTGCTAGGTCTGCTAGAGACCCACCGAAGATGTAGGTGCCAACGTGCTGCATCTGCATCCAAGGACAGAACCAAGTCTTAAGGCCAATCTCCTGAACCTTCTGACAGAACCAATAGTCTTCTGACAGATAACGCTTGGAGACAGGATCGATTTCAGCCTGAAAATACTGATGGATTTCACGAGAACCATCAAACTGAGCAGTACGAACATGGTCAGGCTTATATGAATACTGAGGGAATGCTTCCTTAAACTTACTGAAAGTATTCTTTCGTGCCATAAGGAAACCAGTACCAATTTCAAGAACCTCAACAGGCTCACCGAGAGGAATAGAACCAGCACCACCCTTGGGGTTGAACACATAGTCACCAACGAACTTCTCTAGCACGTTAGGGTCCTTGTCTGCAACACCCTTATCAACTGCCATCTTAATCTTTTCCCATGAGATACACTTCTTGGGATATGGTCCACCAATGATGTCATATGGTGAATCATCACGAGAAAGAGCCATGAGTGCAATGACATCATTGGGATTGAAACCAATGTCAGAGTCAATGAACATCATGTGTGTGGCATCAGAACGCATGAATTCGTCAACACAATAGTTACGAGCACGAGTGATTAATGATTCATTGAACAAAAAATACATTTGCAATGGAATACCATAATGTGTACACATAGCAGAAAGATCAGCTACTGAACGTGCAAACATACCAGCACACATACCACCGTACATTGGTGTAGCTAAAAATAGCTTATTCTTACGTAATTCTTCAATCGGCACCTTAATTTCCATTTTATTTTCCTTTAAAGATATCTTTTTATAAATTGAATATGACCATCACCAGCAAGAAAAATACCACCTTCAGTTTTCATTTTACTTGCTAAATGTTTGTCACGTATTGAATTCACCGAATTAACTCTTTGGTATACTTTCGAAGAAGTTAATGCACCCGGTGATCCTTCGTAATATTTTGCTCTCATTGCATTGTACCCGCCACCATATATTTTGTATAAAGTTTCTCTTGTGGCAGAATTTTCTTTTTGCATTTCAACCAAAACATCAGAAGGCACTGAGTTGTCACTCAGCAAATCTATGAGTTCTTGCATAGTACTAATAGCAGTAGATTGTGAACCCTTGATGTTTTTAGAATTAACAATTGCTTCTGCTAAAGTTTGTTTTCCAGTTAGTTGTGGTCCCAAAAGTTCTATATATTGTTCTGGTTCCGCACCTAAAAGTATATTAGTGTAATCTACATCCTTTGGCAACTTTAAATCTGTTTCCCAACCTTTTTCTTTAATCATAATTTTTATTTTATTTTTATAAATAAATTTTTTTATGCTTGAAACAAAATTGTTGAACGACTTTGATTTAGCTGCAACATTTGGTCCTTCAAACCACAAAATTATATTATCTTTTTTTTCTAAAAAATCTAATAACATATCTGTTTGTTGTTTTTTATAAAAATCAAATGCATAATCGCCGTTGTGGTCTTCACCAATACCTATAAAATTTTGATTAAAATAATTATGTATTGGTTTACCACCCATTATATTTCCTTACTTTACAGATGTTGTGTTGAGCTTGATTTTCATATCATCAAGATTGATATTATTATCAGTTAAATCAATAGCAGCGGTTCCACGATGATATGATTTTGTTGCGGCAGAAAAAGTGGTTGACATATAATTCTTAAAGTTTCCTTCCTTGATATCAGCAAACTTACCAGCGCCAACACCGAAGTTATTGATAGCGACATCACCAATCTTATCAAAGTTGGCACCAAGGAATATCAGTTCCCACTTCTTGAGTTCTACAGTCTTGGCAAGATTCTTAATATCTGTCTGTTTAAAATTGACTGATGCATTCTCATAACCATCAGTCATAACAACGATGACAGTCTTGTCTGCATTATCATCAATAGCACGATACATGATACGAGCAGCAGAATCGAACAAACGAGTACCGCCACGAGGTGATGCATCTTCACGAGAAAGTGGTGACCACTTTTCGACTGTGGTATTGCGAATGACATTGTAATCAGTATCAAATACTGCTAAATGCACATTGGTATTTTCGGGGAGTTCTGCAACATATGCATTGATTGAACTAAGGGCTTCATTCCACATTGACTCCATTGAGCCAGAGCGGTCTAATAGAATATAAACATTCACTTCACTTCTCCATGTAATGATCTACATAAAGACACATACAAACATAATGTAGAGCCTTCATCAAATCTTCTTTGTTGCTACCATTCTTTTTACCATATCTCCAAAGATACTTTAGAGCGGTATTCCTAAACGTTGGTGTCGAGTCACCTAACGCAATCCAAGCATCAAAACATTCGATATTATGTTCTTCTGTTTTATAATGCTGTGAATAAGTCTTATCAAGATGTGCTTTGAGTTCTGTTACAATCTTGTCCTCTGCATATTTATACTTGATTGCTGGAGAAGATAGATCAATAGTAAAATTTTCTGTACATTCACAGATTTTATTTCCTCCACACGAACATCCATCATCTTTATCATTTATTACCATAATACCTCACAATGTAATTATATCTCTAATAAATTCGGCTTGCTTAATCTTTGCATCGAGGATACTCTTGATATCGGGTGGAGACCATCCTTCAGGCTTTTGAACTTTACCGTCCTCACGTCGAATAACCTTACCATCAACAAACTTTGCCATATTTGAACGATGAACTTCATCAAAAATAGTGTCGAGAGGAATACCATATGCAACAGCAGTGCCTAAAGCGATATAGATAATGTCAGCAAGAGCATCTGCGATTTCTACAATATCATTGTCTTGTTCTGCATCACAAAGTTCATTGAACTCTTCTGTAATAAGTTTCATACGAAGTGTACGTTCTGATACGTCAGGAAGTTCTGGTTTCTCGCCAATACGTTGACCAAATGCCCGATGAAAGTTTTCTACATCTTTATACCAATTAACCATTAATGTTCACTTTCCATAATATTTTTCAATGTTTCTGCATGATTATAATTGATCAGTATACCATACTTTTCCACATATTTCTTGGGTATGTTAGGATCATTTAACAGTATTCCGTCACTCATTATCTTTTCTGTTCTAATAATAACATGTTGATCGATCTGTTGTTTTTTTAGAACATTAATTACATAATCACACAATAATTTATCTTTGTCAAGTTTTTCTTTAATCTTTTCGTACCATGGCATCATTCTGTTTGGCGTGATAAGATAGAAATTATCAAATTGAAAACCGGATGTTGTATTGTGAAAATTACCAATGATCCAATATTGACTTTCCCACTTCTCCAAATGATTATATCCAAGGTCTCTGGCTGTGGACACAGAACCCTTGGATGTAGATTTTAATTCAAACTTATAATCATTATAATATGCATCGACACCTTCTCTATCTTCTACCCCTCGCAATTTAAATAAATCAATCATATATGCTTGTCTAAGATCATCTTGTACAATTTTACGCATTCATTCAATCAACCAATAAGGACAATCACGTTTGGTCCACTTATGAAGATTAACCTTACCAAACTTATAATAATTACGATAGTTATGTACAGGATCATCAGATACTCTGTACTCATCATCCATACAAGATGGAATAGGTGTACTTTCAAATGCCCTAAGATTGTGAGGAGGAGTTTGAAGCATGAATGAAATATCACCATAACACTTATGAATTTTACCATATCGATAGGTGTATTCATTCATAAGTGCAAAGAAATGTTCAAACACCCAATTGTAATTTTTTAAAGACTCACGTACCCACACAGCAGAAGGATGATTGATATGAGTAGCCTGATAGATCACATCATTGCGGCCATCTTCCAAAACCCACTGTTTTACATTGCGGTAGCGAGCAGGAAATGAACCTTCTACATAACGTTGAACAGTTTTTTCTGTGCCATCAAGAACACGATGAGCGGTAGACAGTAGTTGAGCAGACTCAAGAATCATCTTGACTACATGCTTATCGACCATCCATTTAGCAGCAACAATAGGATCATGGTCTAGATAAAAAATGTTCATTTTCACTCCTTGTTTCCTTCATCGACATTAAAACTACCATCATCAATGATGAATGTCAATCGACACATCAATACTTTTACAGCAATAAAATACATGTTAGGATCGGTTGATGATGGACCTTCATACAGACAATGTAATCCCCAGCAAAATGGATTGAGGTTGATAGATAGATTCACATTTGAATATCTGATGTAATTGAAAAACTTTTTCATTTCTTCCACTTCCTCATGCCTTGTTCACGATGAAATCTATTTGCTTTATTATAATAAATAACACCATCAAGATGATCTAATTCATGTTGAAATATACGAGCAGTCATACCGATGAATTGTTCAGTTCTTGTGTCACCATTAGGTGTCTGAAATCGGACACGAATGGTTTTTGGTCTCTTTACTTTGACATATAGACCGGGATAAGATAGACAACCTTCGTCTAGAATAATTGTTTCGTCAGAATGGGAAACAATACGAGGGTTAAAACATACAAAATTTTCTGGTTGGCCACGCATTGCAAAAATACGATAACTAATACCAATTTGATTGGCAGCAAGACCAATACCATTGTTATCATACATAAATTTAACAAACTCTTTGGCGAACTCAATGGGATCGAACGGAGCATTACTAAAATCAAACTCATCACATACTTTAGTTAAAATAGGATCATTACTACTTACCAAATTCATATCAATCTCCAAACATCAAACGTGAAGAATTCTTTTCAAAAGAAATAACTTCAATCAAATCAATAAAATAAGGCTTATCTGCCTTTTTAATTTCTGCTATCATATTTTTTGAACCGGGGGACTTACCATCCCAAATAACAATAGCAGCATCAGCATATTGTGCCATTTGAATATTACGGATAATACCAGCTTGTCTTCCGTATTTATTCCAATCGGCTGGCATTTGTTTTACAGGAATACCATTAGCAATAGCCCATGCCTCGCCAATACGATCAACACCAATAGCACATCCACAAACAACTTCAGTGATGACAAATTTAGAATTAGTTATAGCTTTACCAACAGATATATAATCTGTAATAGTTCGTGATCCAGCAATAATTACCTTCATACTTTTACCCTTATCATTATGCAATTTTACTAAAATTTTGGTGTTTTTCAAAACGAATGACGTTATCAAATTTATCAATGATAGCATCCTGCTTGTGTGAAATAATAAACGTATTGGTATCTTTTGTCAAGCCATTAATTAACTTGAGAAAATTTTCCATACCATCATTATCCAATGATGAATCCATTACTTCATCCATGATCAAAATATTCGTATTAATTGAATTTCTTCTCTTGGCAACTGCTCGCCATGTGAATAGAATGGCTAAGTTAATACGAAACTTTTCACCTTCAGAAAACGATTCATAGCTGAACACATCACGGTAACGTGACTTGATACTTTCATTGAAGTTTTCATCCAATTCAAATTGACACATAAACTCCATAGATGAAAGATATTTGTTGATAAGTTTATTAATAATAGGAACATACTGTTTAATGATTTTGGATTTGATTCCATTATCCTTCAACAGAGTTGAAGCACATGCTAATATAGTTTTCTTATTCTGAAGTGAATTATATTGTTCAGAATATTCCTTAAGCATTGCTTCATGTTCAGTGATTTTATTCGCCTCATCACCAGTCGATGAAACAGAAATGACATTCAATTCATCTATCAAATTCTCTCTATATTCTTGAATAGAATTGATTCTGGCAGTAATTTTATGTGCTTCCATTTTCTCTTCAATGATCTGTTCATTGAACTTAACCATGTTATCTAATTGTAATTTGGTTTCATTATATTTTTCAATTAACTTCATCAAACCATCATTGATGACTTCAATCTCTTTATTTTTACCATCAACACTTTCACACTTAAATGATTCATCGATCTCCTGTTTACATGTTGGACAGTTATCATGGTTATTCAGAAACTTTATATCTGTAACCAGAACAGATATTTTGGCTTCAATTTGATGCTTCAAATTATCCATATTAGTAAGAGATTTTTTCAACTTATCATAATCAACAGTTTTCTTTTGAAGCTTGATAATATTATTATGAATAACTTTCAGTTCATCAGCCATAGCAACAATACGACGATCTGACTCTTGAATTCGTTCTTTCTTATCTTCGATAATCTTTTCATTATCATTTTGAAGACGAATTAAATGACTCTTAACAAGATCGATAGACTGATTGGAAAGTTTAATATTATTATTACATTCCATTAGTTCAGTATTGTTATTTGAAATTTTATCTTTGAGAAGAGAATTCATTGTGGTAAAAATCTGTAAATCAAGCAAGTCTTCGATGATCTCACGACGCTGTCCAGCAGTAAGTTGCATGAATGGTACAAACGACGCTGATCCTAGTATAACGACCTGACAGAAGGATTTGTGGTTAGCCTTGATGATCTGACGCTCAAGAATTTCTTGGTAGTCCTTGGTCTCCGCTGTTTGATTAAGAAGCTTTTCGTTTTGATATACTTCAAAGATAGCAGGCTTGATACCACGAATGATCTTATACCGAGCCTTACCAATGTTAAACTCAAGCTCAACAACCAATCCTTTTTCATTAATAGAATTAATCAACTGTGGCTTGTTGATCTTTCTAAATGGTTTACCAAACAAAACAAACGAAAGTGCATCCAGAATAGTTGTCTTTCCAGAACCATTCTTACCCACAATGAGTGTAGTAGCATGACTATTTAAATTAATCTCAGTAAAAATATTACCCGTACTTAAAAAGTTGCGCCAACGGAGTACTTTAAAATTAATCATAATGTTCCTTCAAATATTCTATACATGATTTGAAAACGTCAGAATTTTCCTTAAGTAAACCTAATGTAGTGTTACAGGGTGTACATAATAATTTTCTAACCTTTGATGTTTTATGGTCATGATCCACATTTGCATTTCGCTGACTTGTGAATTTTTTTTGACAAATATAACAACTGTTGTTTTGATTTTTTATCATTATCTCAAAATCATTTAATGATATACCAAATCTTCTCATAAGTCTATCATTTTTACGAGAAATGAATGTTGTCTTAGATTTACGTTCTTGATAAACTTTTTTTCTTTCTAATTCGTTCTTTGAACGATGTTTTTCTTTATAATGTTCATTGTAACAATCATTACATTTAGCTCGATATAAAGATGAACCATTTTTATTATATCTTATAAAAAAGAATTGATCAAAATTCTTTTTATTTTTACAAACACTACATTCTTTCATATATTCCTCCAATTTGTGAACATATGTATTTATAATTTTACGTTTTTCTATAAATTATGTTATGGTCAATGCCTCATTATATAATTCTGAAATAACATTATTCAATTCACCTTTATCAACACCAGATGCTGGCACTTGTTTGATATAAGTTTTAAAAATAGTAAGTGTATCTTCTGCTTCGTTAACAATGATTTCTTCGTCTTGAACACTCAAATTCAAATGATCTTCTACAATTTGAAATTCTTCCACACCAGCTTTCTCAAGTTTATCTATAAAGATATCAAACCAATATGGATTAGTTTTGTTTTTAACAATCACTTTAACTATAGTATCTTTATACATATCAAAGTTAAAAGAATGCACACACTCATCTATTGTTTTATCTTCGTCATCATACCATATTTTTGCAAAGATAGCATAAGGGTTTTGAATAAAATTCATCTGACGTGTTTCTGTATCAAAAATATGAAATCCACGAGGATCATCGTAATCAGCCCATGTAAATTCACAATGTGATCCAAGATAAAATATTGTGCCATCAGACGAACGATGATGGAAATGACCAGAGCACACCATATCAAATCGATTGAATATGCCACGATCATCACCATGATCAGATGGATTGCCCTTGGACATCTCAAACCCTTTGAGTTCTAAATGCCCCATGACGATCTGAGCCTTTGTTTCATTGATTTTGTTCATTGATTGAACACGATTTTCATCACAAATCCATGGTAACATAAGGATAGACAATCCATCGAAATCAACTTCAGTGGCTTCCATATCATATACATTAAAATTAGGATACTTGTCAACTACAAATTCACGTAGAGAATTTACTTGATTTGTATTTTTATAATAAGTATCATGATTTCCAGCAATGATATGGAAGTTAATGTTTCGTTCAACAATTTGATCAAGGAAATCAACACGGAGTCGATGAGCAGTGTTGATGTTTATATATTTGCGTCGATCAACCAAATCACCTAAGTGAATGATAGCGTCAATTTTATTGTCTTCTAAGAATGGAAAAAATACATCATCCAAGAATTTTTTATTATGTTCAATAAAAATTGAAGAATCATTTCTGAACCCCCAATGAGTGTCGGTGATCAAACAAATTTTCATTTACGAGTAACCTTACTTTTTCTTTGAAAAGACACAAATGGGTTTGGTTTATTAGATTTTGTGATAGCTTCTATACAGAAGTCACGAGTAGCTTCAAGTCTCATCACATAGTTCATCTTTTCATTTTCATGAGCCGATGATGAATTTAACTTTTCCACTATGTCCACAATTGCTGGTGGAATTAAATGTAAATTATTCATTTTGTTCTTCCTTAATTAATTTGTCAAGACCGATTATAATTTTCTTTTTATCTTTCAACAAAGCGGTCTTCTCTTCAAATGAAGCAATAATATCATTCGAATATTCATTCGTGACTTGAACTGCTGCATGGCGATCATGAAAAGCTGCATCCAAATCTTCCATAGAATACATATTTTCAAAATTTTTGTGTTTAATATAAGTCTGTTTCTTTTCCTTAGCAATTCGACGGAGGAATGCATTGAATGCGATCTGTGTAAAATATGCAAAAGGATTGGTAGATTTTTCAGGATTAAAATTGTCTACTGCAAGAATACAGTTCTCTATTCCATCAGCAATCATATCCTCTCTATATGTGTAATTAATAAAATTAGGTTTAAATGCCAATCGATTGCAAATCAACAGAATACATTCACCAATATATTCTGGTATTCTAGGTTTAAGTGTATTTGCATCTTTGGCTATACATAAACTTTCTTTATATTTTATCATGTTTTCATATAAAGTTTTATTATTTACATAATGCTTTGGTTTTTTAATAGTAGACATTTTTGTCATATATTTTCTCAATTAACAGAATTACTTGTTGGCATAACATTTGTAGCTAAAAATCGTACAACAGTTTCTTTGCTGTTATGACGCTTTTTTTCAGGCTTATTGATTTCTTCAAGAATGCTATCCAAATGATTTGAAGCCAATGCCAAACTTGTTTTAAGCTTCTTATCAAGATAAGACCTACAATATAAAACAGACTTTTCATAATAATTATTCATAATAACAGATAGAGGAACCTCTACAACAATCATAGATTGATTAATCTTTATTGTATTTTCAAGTGTGAATGGAATATAATTAATCAACACAATGCCAGTACCACCATCTCCAGCTTCTTCAAAAACAAGAAGAAGTGGATTCATGATTACAGAACACCCATCTTTCTTTTCTACCAACTCACCAATGATTTCTTCGCCGTTAAGAAGTTTAAACAAATTAGCCATAATTTAATCCTTTAATGTTACATTATAAATTTTATAATCGAATTTTTCTTCGTTGTAGACTTTCATCCTTTCAACGAAATGGAGGATTGTATGATTTTTAGCAGACTTCCATGAAAGATCATCTGATATATCATACAATGTGGATGCGACTTTGGTCTCTGACTTACGAAGACCACGGCCAATAGATTGTAAGTTTCTGACACGAGATTTAGATGGCGAAGCAAAAATTACGTTGTGTAAATTTTTGATATTGACACCAGTCGAAAATGTACCATATGATGCAACGATGATAGAATTTTCTTCTGTTTCTACGACTTTACGAATATTTTCACGATCTTCGCCGTCTATTTTACCAGAAATAAAATATACTTTTCTATCGCCTGTTTCATCCTTAATAAGATCATACAACACTTTTCCATGTTTGTCAACATACTGAAACAAAAGTAAAGTATTTCCTTTCAATGATAAAACAAGATTTTTGATAAATTTATTTCTTGCTTCATGTCTGACAAGGAAATCCATCTCATCTTGATACAATGCTTTGCAATAAACTTTTCTCAATTCATCACTGTATGATAAAATAATTGCTTTGATATTAAAATCAGCGAGATGTTTCTGTTGAATTAATTCAGCAGTTGTGGTAACCTTCTTGACTGCACCAAACAATCCTTCCAACACTAGGCGGTGTGTTTGTGTACCATCTAAAGTACCAGTAAATCCAAAACGATGCTTGCATTCTGACAACTTGTCCATTATAGTCATTAAAGACTTTGCTTTAAATAAATGAGCTTCGTCGCCTATTACCAAATCAAACTGTTCGAAATATTTTTTGTCCATTTTATATATGGATTGCCATGTGGAGATTGTGATAGGTTTATTCGTTTGTTTATCTTGTCTTGAAAAGATACGATGAACGAATTCATCAGAAGAAAACCCATAGTCAGCAAAGTCACTGGCAAGCTGACTAACAAGAGAAGTAGTTGGCACAATAATAAGAGTACGAGCCGCATAGTATCTCACTAATAGATAGATGATGAATGATTTACCAGATGCAGTTGGTGATAATAATAATGATCTGCGTTTACGTACTGCATGTATGAATGCATCGATCTGATAATCTCTAGGTATGAATTTTTCTGGTAATTTTAATGATGAAATGAATTCTTCAGTTTCCTTTACTGAACATTCAGAATCAGCAAAATCACCATCATAAGTTATTTCATAGTTTCTTTCTTGACAAAAGTTTTGAACATAAGAAATGAGACCACCATATAATAATCCATTCCCAGTATTGAACAAACGAATTTTGCCATCCCACATTTTGTTTTTGTAGGATGGCATAAATTTGTAACCGGGTACATAAAAAGTAAAATACTCTGAGATTTCTTGAGCTACGCCTGAATCACAAATAATTCTGTTATGCGTCTCATTATGTTTTTTTATTAAAACTGTGTCCATTATCCACCATTATTAAATTTATGCCATTCAATTGCATTTTTAATTGCAAATCCTCTATTCTGTAAATTTTTTAAAATAGATTCAACCGTATCAACTTTTTCTTTTTGGTATCCAATACGAAGAGACATTGCAATGATGTCATTGTCTGCTTCTAAATACATTGGAATTTCAGTTTTAAGAATCATTCCTTTAGCAGGAACAATCCATCCTTTTTCTTGTGACTCTTTGGATGGCCCTTCAACATAAAAAATAAATTTTTCTTTCTTGAGAACTTTCATTTCTGATTCCATTTTTAACAGCATCAGTCGTTCTGAAGAATATATCTTCATATATTTATTATGAAGTTTAGAGGTGTTGAGGGATTCTGTTTTCAATTCTGTTGGATCGATCACACAGTCTTCTGACCACAGATCATAGATATTTTCTAATTTCATTACATCACTCCTTAAATAATATATAACTTCTTCCTAATACATTTATTATACCAATAAATTAAGAACCTGTCAAGTAGTTTTTTGGATGTTGAAAAGTGTGTATCTGAAATCAACTGTAGCTTCCAAATAATCAACATTTCTATCTGTTGATAGGAATTCTAATGATGATAGAGAAATAGGGAAACCATCAATAAAAACAATTTCATAATTAGGATTCTTGGAAGAATTTAACACAGTCAATGATATATCAGAGCGTAGACCATTACCAAGAAGTGTGTTACCTTCAGAAATCGCTTTGTATTCTTCAAATCCTTTAGGGAAGCCAAGCCCTCTAATCCAGTTGTGAATTTCTAAGTAATTAGAAAAATCTTCATCAACTTTGAACGATATACTTAAAGTACCATATAGCATATGATCACCAGCATATGGTATCTTAACGAATGGGTTGTTGTGATATGTCTCTGGTAATGAAATTTCAGGAATATTGACTTTCTGAATAAAGAAGTTTATATTCGGTGCTCTCTTGATCTGGAATTGAAAATTGAGAGGAGATAGAAAGTTTTTATTGACTGGTGTGTTTTCTATTGCTGACATAATTTAATCCTATTATTTTCAATTTGAAGGGATAATGAAATGATGCATGTTATTATATGGGGTAAAATCTGTTTCCCCTTTGTGTCTTTTGGTGATAGTATTGTATAATTTCACTCGTGAAGGCTCTGATGCTTTTGCTGAGAAAGTATAATGAGATAAACCATGTTTTTGAGCATGTGCTCGAAGGATAGATGATACTGTTCCTAAAATTTTATGTGAAACTTTGTGACTATCTCCTGTTAATCCAAATTCTCTTTTTCCTTTGCCCTTGTCTTTGCCTGTGGAAAAATTAACATCACCAACTCCAGAATCATGTTTTCCATGATTTATATGAACACGAAAACTTTTGTTGTTTTCATCTTTAAAATCATAATAATGATGAGGACCTTTAGAATCTTTTTCATTCTTACTAAAATCATAAGAAGAAGATAAAATTTCATTTATATATTTTGTAAATGTAAACAATGTAATCTCCTACAGGGTTTTGACTATTTATACAAAAAAAGAGGGAGCCTAAGCCCCCTCTAGTTCGACCAGTTATCTGGTTCTTATTCTTACATAAGGTTTGTAACGAGAACCTTACGATAATAAACGTTGGTGTTAGTAGTAAGAGCACCATTACCAGCAGTAAGACCTTCTGCGAATGGGTTTGCAACCATTCCGTAACGAGTCTTGAAGCCGATTTTTGGCTGGAAGGTGTTCTGATCAACTGCACGTACCATCTGTAGAGGAACGTATGGGCAATAGAATAGACCAGCATCGAATGCTGATGAACCCTTATAACCAACAGTTAGATAGTTACCACCGATTGCGTATGGATCGATATAAACACGTAGACGACCATTAAGAACACCAGCGAAAGTGTTACCAGTATCGTCAACCTGTAGGTTGTTTGAGTTAAGAGCAGGAGCGTAGTCAAGTACACCAGCCATCTGTAGAGCAGAAGCAACGTCTGAAGAACAGATAACAATGTTACCCTTGCCACGACGAGTTTCACGAGCAATACGGTTAGCTTCACGTTCTAACTGGAACATAAGACCCTTGAACTTTTCAACTGACCAACGACCATTTGAGTCGGTGTCAAGATCGAAAATACCAGCAGTTGTAGTACCTTCAGCAGCACCAACCTTAGCAGTGATGTTGATAGTACGGATAACTTCACGGTTAATTTCTGCAAGAATTTCAGAGGAAAGGATGTTTGAAAGTTCAGTTTCAGCATCAAGACCGTGAATAGCCTTAAGGTCCTGTGCAAGTTCCATTGAGTATTCTGCCTTAAGAGCACGTGTCTTAGCAGTTACTGAAAGCTTCTCAATTGAGAATGCCATTTCTGGGAATACAAGAGTGGAATTTGAACCAAGTGCTTCAGCAGAAGCTGTTGAAAGACCTGTGCCAGTGTTATAGAATGCAGTGTTAACCATTGCAGTAGTATTAGTCTGGCCGGGAATGGAGTTATTAGCACCAGAACCACCCTGACCGAATGTGCTATTGCCAGCAACGATAGTTGAGAAGGCAGTATTTACTTCGTTGTAGAATGTTTCATCGCTAGTCTGATTAGCATAACGTGCTCTCATTGCGAAAATGAGACCAGTAGGACCAGTCATCTGCTGAACACCGCAAATGTCATATGCCATTAGGTTAGGCATTGCACGACGAACGAGAGAGATAAGTACGGGATCGAATGTGTCGATAGAACCGTCACCAGCAGTGGATGAAGAAGCACCCATTGAGTTGACTGGTGATGCTTCGGAAAGCATGAATTGGTTATGGGCAGCGGTTGTGCGTAGTGATGCAACTGTGTTCTCAAGAAGAGCAGCAGTTACGTTACGACGATGCAAGTCCTTAATTGGGCTAAGGTCTGGATGTTCCAGAATTGGTTGCCACTTCTTAGATAGTTCTTCAGCTAACATTTATTTTCTCCTTTAAAGGTTTTGTATTTTATTTATAACAAATTACTTTTTAACAGTACGTGAGATAGCTTGCGCCCATCTCTTCATTTCTGGTGTAGTTGCAATTTCTACGATCTGACCATCTTCGTCGAGGAAATCTTCTGAAAGAACAGAAGCTGACTTTGAAGATGAACCAGACTTGTCAGAGAAATATGCTTCCTTGATGATGTTCAGTTTTCTTTCGTAAGCAGTAAGATCACCATCAAATTCAATGCCTTCGGCAAGCGCACGGAAACGTTCTACTTGAGTGAGAGCAAGTCCTTCTGATACTTCATCGAATACTGAATCCATATCTACAGACTGTGAAATCTTACGGAGTTCTACGTTTTCGGAGATAGTATCATTGAGCTTTTCTTCTAGTTCTGAAACCTTATCAGTTAGAGCTTCTAGAATGTCGAGCTTGTCCTGTGGAACATCAATATAATGTTCTGCGAATACACCCTTAAGTGATTCAACAAAATCATCCATGAGTTCGTTGCGAAGTGAAGTTTCGATTGCGACTTCATTTTCCTGCATCCACTGTTCAACAACGTAATCAAGATAAGTATCTAACTTTTCTGTGAGTTCAATTGTAACAGTTTCAATTTCTTCTTCTAGTGCAAGCCCATAAGCTTCTTCTAGCGCAGCAGTTTCTGCGATGATACGAGCATTAAGAGCAGCTTCGAAAATAGTCGATGCCTTTTCCTTAAATTCTTCTGAAAGCTCTTCGCCAACAAACATGTCAGCAACGTCTTCCTTGACAGAAGAAGCACCAGATGGCTTCATCTTGATAGTTGACTTGTTCTTTTCGGAATTGTCGCCAACACCATATGTCTTGCCGGGACCAAATACAGCCATTGTCTGATCAAACCACTTGACAAGATCACGCTTAGGCATAGAATCAATACCCTTGAGCACAGCAGCCATCATTTCTACACGTGACTTAGGATTGGAGTCTGGCTTTGATCCACCCTTAAGTGAGTCGAGCGCAGCAGTTTCGTCAAGTTCAACTTCTTCGTTCTTGGGCTTCTTCTTAGCAGCAGCAAGTCTTCTATCAGTTAAAGCCATACCTTTTTTTCTCTTATTCATAGTATCGACAGCCTTACCAGCAGCAATATGATGACGAAGTTGCTTTTCTGGATACTTCCCACCGTCAGTTGACATTTCCTTGTCTTCTTCGCTGCTTGCCTTACGGTCAGCACGGTCGAAAGAAGTTTGTTGTCTTCTTTTAATTCTTTTCATAGTCTTTACTTCTAGTTCCTGTAGATTTTCTTCTGAGAGTTCAGCGAATTCTTCTTCAGATAGTTCAATATCGAAACCTTCCATTTTTGCGGCTTCTACATAATCTTCATAAGTGATGTTTGACATTTAAAAGTCTCCTTGACTGAATTTAAAATATTTATATAATTTGATTGTTTAGATTTGAGTTTTACCGACAGCAAGTGCAGAAATAAAGTTTTCGAACATAGAAAATTTATTTTTTTCAATTTCATCCATACTCATTTTTTTCATTTGTTTCTTTGTAGATTCAACTTGTTCTTGCACCCAAATTCCATTTTGTTCATCATAAACCCAATCAACATTTTCCATAACACCAGTAACAAACGCATTATGTGCCGATGGATCAGCTACAACGTCTGCGGCTGTTGCCAGATGATAACCGGGAGCAACAACCATAATGCCATCATCACGTCTTTTTAATTCACCAAGACCTCTAGTTGATACACCAAGTTGAGCACCTGAATTTAGGAGACCCTTGACAACATCACCCATTGGAGTTTCAGTAACTAATGCTTTACCAATAACGTCATTACCATTCCACTTTAATTCTTTGATGATAATACATACACGATCAAGATTGATAGTAGGACCAGCAGGATGGTTTAATTCACCAAATGCTCTATTAGTTTTGACGCTTTCTGTAACGTATTTTTCAACGACAGGTTCCATCATTTTCTTTTCGTACATACGTCTATTACGATTTTCTAATTCAGTCTGAATGAATGGGCCGACAATATAATGTCTTTTGCCACCACTTTCGGTCATTTCTGTAACGTATTCTACGTTTTCGTTTTGTTCCGTAATAAGTTTCATTCTAGTTCCTTAATTCTTATACGCTACAGGTACAATACGTAGTGAAGTATCTGTACTGGTAGAATTGATGGTATCTGTTGGTGATTTTTCAAGAATTACACTCTCACCCCCAGTTACAATTACTGAATACTTTAATGTAGTATTGGCATAATAACAACTTACAACATGAGCAGCATTTGTTAATGCAATATGTGATATTCTTACTAAAGTAGCATTACCATATGTATTTGAAGTTGAAGTATTGCAAGAATTTGAAAGCCCTAAAGGTTTGATAATCATTACACTGCTCCGTAGTTATTATCTGTATTCATATTAGGAAACTGCATAGCTGAATCTGGACCAGTTGTTTCGTTTTCTCTTCCTTTGGGTTCTGGCTTGTCACGATACATTAGATAATCGTAAACACCATCGACTAACTGTTTAGCATTAGAAATCTTTGATTGAACCCATGCTTCTAACTGCTGATCATCATGCATCATCATTGAAAGATGTGCTGATTTGTTGGCCAATGCCTTAAGTTGTGCCTTGGCCATTTCGCCTTCGTGATCTACTTCATCGCCTTCAGCACATTCTACTTTGTGTCTACGTGGATCATCTACATTCTTTGGATGAGGCACACGCATTGAAGGAATACGTCTTACTCTTTGACGAAGAGTATGTTCCATTTTATAACTGGAACAATCCTTTGGGCCATGAACAGGACATGAAATGTCTATACCAGTCTTATTGCAAGATGCTTGCTTTTCATCAAGATCAAAATCTTCTGTTTGTGGTGCAGTAGGGTGATCATCGTGTTTAAGAGTAGTCTGGTGAGGAACACGGGCAGGCTTCTGTTTGACAGGATAATCTTTTTCAGATACCTTGTGAACATCAAGAAAATCTGCTTCTCCCTTGGGTACATTTCTTCCTGCACGAGGTATAATGATATCCTTTAAACTTTTAGCCATTGTCTTGTTCCTCTGAATCGTTTTCTAAATCTTCTTCTTGTTCATCATCATGACTTGGATTATTAAATAAATTCTTGGCAATTTCAATTTTCTTATCTTGAACTGCGTCTTGGAGTCTATTCTGAATCAATGCATCGAAAGTGTGCTGAAAATCAACAGGCTTCTGATTTAATGTATGTACTAGTAAATCCGCAATATTTGTATCTGTCACATCATTCTCCTATTATTTATTGTGTGTTTGTACCGGCTTTTTCTTGACGATATGTAATCATTCTCTTGGCAGCTTCATCATTAGATTTTGCAATAATCTGAACTGATCTTTGAAGCTTTGAATATTCTTCTTTGGATTTTGGATTCTTATTCTTTAACTGTTGGTAAATAGACTTTGCTTCTCTGAGCTTATCATTCTGACCTGATTGTGCTGGCTGACTTACACCAGCAGGTTGACCGCCACCCTGTTCAGCAGGTTGTCCATCAGGACCCATACCCATTTGAGCATTCATTTCTTGCTGTTGTTCCATATCAGCTTCAATTTGTTCGTCGAGTTCTTCAATTTCTTCGTCAGTCTGTTTAAGAATTTTCTTTCTGACGTAGTAATTAGAATAATAACGACCAATCATGTCGCCCATTGATTGAACTAAATTAACTCTATTTTGAAACATTTCAGAATCTTTCAATTCTGTGAAATATGAATCTTTGGCAAAATCAAATCTAATGCTGTTCTTTAATAATTCCCAATCTTCAATTGTGATTACACCCTTGAGAACCAATTGCTTTTCTAAAATTTTCATGAATACAAGATTGAATTTTGTTCTTAAACGTTCAATGAATTTACCAAAACGAAGTTCTTCTCTGGTAATTTCAGATGGCGCACCCATAGAGAACATGTTATTCTTATCCAAACGATTAAGAGGAACATGCAAAGAACCATAAAGTTTTTCTTTAAAATAGTTTACGTCTTCCATTTCACCTAAATTTTGACCAGCAGGAAGCGTAGATACTTCAGTACCACGACCACCTTCACGGCGAGGAAGCCAATAGTCTTCAAGCATTGTCATGAATTTACGATCATCACGTAACTCACCAGTATTGGCGTCATAGATCAAACGATTTTTATGCTTGACCATGATATCACGAACATATTGTTCTGCCTTCATCTTAGGAAGATTGCCAACATCAATGTACCACAGGCGACGTTCAGGAGCACGTGAGATGCGATAGATTACTACAGCGTCCTCTAGCGTCCTCAACTGATTAAGGGGCTTGATGGCCTTGTGTAAGAAGGATAGGACCATCGTACCGTTAGTATCAGTTAGTCCTGATGTAACATGCACAATAGAGTCCTTGGCAATTTTTAATCCAGTGGTTGATGGACCAACGATTTTATTGCCTACATTAAATCCCTTGTCGTTAAACAGATAATATTCATTTTCAGTCTTGGTGATAACAGCAGAACCCGATGTTACATCCACACCTCTGGTTCTTCTCTTAGAGACTTCACGAATCTTTCTGATTTTACGAGGATCAATATATCTTAATTCTTTAATTCCCTCTTGGGGATTTTTGATGTCGATAACAACATGATAGTACAATCTACCATCGATATACCAACGTCTGAATGTATCATATCCATGTGTATTAAATCCGATGATATTTAAAATATTATCAAATTCTGATTGGATTGATTTCTTAACTTTATCTGGAAGATTGATACCATCCAACATAATACGTACAATCTTTTCTTCATCAAACGAAATAGAATGATTTACAATTTCGTCAATTGCAGTATCAATTTCTGGATGAAGAGACATTTCACGATATTTGGTGACAAGCTCTGCTTCTGTTCTTACAGTACCGTCTAAATCGACATAGGTACCATACGATCCAGAAGCAGAGACAACCAGCGCCCCATCGTCTTCCTCTTTTGGAGTAAACGAAGGAGCAACTGGCTCATCTTTTTCTTTACGCTTAAATTCAAATCCAAATAATTCAGCCATTATATTTTATTCTTTCAATTATTAATTATTTAGGATCAAGTTCTGGGTTATATCTATTTGGATTAGTCGAACCAACAGCAACTTCTGGTACCCAATAATCGTATGCAAAGCGAACATCAAATTCTTCGATTGTATTATTACGATCCCAATCAAGAGTGATTGCAGAAATTTGAGTTGGGAATGCACCAACGAATTTATATTTTCTGATAATACCGTCATCATCACCGGGACCAGACTTACCAAATTGTTCTACAGTAAGATCAACTTTATAACCACCACCAGCAGCAGCAGGATCAAGTCTATTGGAAATTAAAGTGTTCATTGCATTTGACCATTCTTCAAATGCATTACGTAGACCAAAATCTTCGTCATTTAGAACAGTTATTGTCCAATCATCAAATGTTCTGTCACCAGATAATTTGATTTTTCTACCAAAATATGAAACATCAATTTCACCAATAGTAGATGCAGGAAGTGCAGCAGCTTTAATTAGATAACTAGCTTCTCTTTGAGGTATTCTTCCAGTAACAAAATCTGGAAATGTCATTTTTACTCTGAATAGGGAGGGTCTAGCACCACCGAGTGCTAGACCTTGAGATTTGAATGAGTCGATATTAAAAGCCATTAGTTTGTCTCCTTTGTTTACTTGTATTTATTAGAACTTGCCAACGACTTCTGAGAATGATACACCAGTTCTAACAGCAACAAAGTTAAGTTGAATGAAGTTGATTGAACGTGCTGGCTTAATATAGATATCACCAACGAATTCATTTCTGTCAATTACTTCAGGTGTATTATTCAGACTATCACAAACAACCAAGAAGTCAGTAACACCACGACGACCTTGAACATCACGAAGATAAGGAGTCACAAGATTTTTAAACTGTGATCTGGTGAAATCATCGTTGAATTCGAACATAGTAAACTTAGAAGCTGTTGCAATTGCCTTTTCAAGAACAATGAACAGACGACGAACGTTAATACGGTCGAATGCAGATGGTTTAGCAAGAAGAGTCTTGTCACCAAATAGAACAGTACCTTGACCGGGGAATGCAACAACAGGGTTACAACCAGCCTTATAAAGTGTGTCTCTTTCAGCCTTACGTGGATTGAATGCAAGTTTAATTACATTCTTAATATTACCACGGTTGAAACCAGCAGGAGACCACCAAGGATCGTTTGTATTGTCAGTACGTACACAAAGACCAGCAACGTCACCATTTAGAGGAACCCAACGATATACGTCATTATAACGGTCATACATGTATTTATAACCTGAATCTAGAACACCATATGATGAGCTTCTTAGGCTATTTCTAAATGTAACAATTGAGTCTGCTTCGTTACCGATGTTGTTAACAACATTACCTTTCTGAGGCGAAATGAATACTACGCAATCCTTACGTGATTCACCAAGATTGTCGATAAGATAGTTACCAAGCTGGAAGCTGTTTGATTTACCACTTAGAACAAGTGAGATATCAACATCTTCTGCTGACTTGAACATGTCATATGCAGTAGTAATGATTCCTAGTGGAATATTAGTTTCATCTGCACCATCACGACCAAGTGCTAGAGGAATAGATGCTACATCAAGAGTTGAATTAGTTAGATTTTCGGCTGTTGCAGAAGTTGCACCAGAGATATCATTTACTGCATAAACATACATGGAAGCGTCATTAATTACTGTTCTCCAGTAATTTGCAGCACCATCTACAGTCTTGGCGTTAGTAGCACGTGATAATGAACGATATACTTCAAGAACAGAACCGGGTGAACCAGTGAACTTACCACCATTGTCAACTACGACAACGTGCATTTCATCTGAATTTACTGCATTGTTACCGAAACCAATCTGATAGTCCGAAAGACCTACAGTTGCATCGACAAGATCGAAAAATTCCCAGTATCTTGTTAGTGTAGTATTTGCAGTATACGTAGTAGAAAGCTTGAACTTATCTTCAAGACCGATAGTTACAGTCGAATGAGTCGCATTTGCAACAGCATTAGAAATAGAAGTAACAGTCATGAACTGAGTACCAATTTCTGTATTGCCAACTTCAAGACGATCTGTTACATTAACAAGATCAGCAAGAATAGTGAGTTTAGCATTTGCAGCGGCACCAGCAGTTACAGTTATCTTAGAAAGAGTATGACCTGTTTCTGATGTTGCAGATGCAGAGATATCTACAGCAGAACCATTCAAAGTTGTTGAAAGGCTTAGACCAGTAGTTGAGTTAGCTGAAACAGCATAATAAGTTGTGCCATTAGAAAGACCACTGATTGCAGTGTTACCAGCAGCTACGATGTATGTGATAGCATCACCGTTGCTGAATCCATGGTTTGCTGAAGTAGTGATAACTTCAGTAGTACCATTAACACCAGTGTTGGCGTTGAATGTAGTGTTTGAATACGAAGCAACACCAGCAATTGTGAGAGTTGCATTATTAGAATTAGTAACTACTGAGAACGTTGCGGAATTAGAAGCAAGATCAATGTCACTTGAGAAACCAGATGCATTAGCGCAAACGGAAATTCTTAATGAGTTACCAAGTTCACCGGGGCAACGTGCAATAAAACTAACGTCTGTATCGAAAGTACCATCCTTAGCAGTGAAATCGTCTTCATTCTTTACAATCTGTGCTACTAAGTTTGCAACAGCACCAGTATTACCTACGGCTGTAAATACAGTGTTGGTAATTAACTGAATAGTTTGTGAAGTTTTCTTGATTAGTGTATGACCAGATTCAGTTACACCAGCAGTGATATTGATGGCAGTACCATTAAGACCATTAGAAAGGCTTAGACCAGTAGTTGAGTTAGCCGAAACAACATAATAAGTTGCGCCATTAGCAAGACCACTGATTGCAGTGTTACCAGTTCCTACAGTATACAATACTAAATCACCATTAGCAAACCCATGGCTTGTTGAAGTAGTAATAACTTCAGTAGTATTAGCAACACCAGTGTTCGCATTAAATGCAATAGCTGAACCTGTATTAGCAGAAGTAGCTAATACGGCAGATGCTGTTGTTAATGTGAATGCAGTGCTATTAGTGATACCAGAAATAGTACCAGATACGATAACACTATTGTTGGTTGAACTAATGACAGTCATACCAGCAGATAGTGTGGATGTGTTACCAGAAGCCAATCTAACAGTTGCATTAGCTGCATTAAAATATGCATCAACAAATGGAGTTGAACCAGTAGTATTAGCAGCACGTGAAACATAAAGTCTGTTTCCGTAGCCTAAGAATGATGCAGCAGTAAACCATGTTTCTGGATTGAGATTGGTAGGCTTACCGAATCTTGAGGCAAGGATATTTTCGTTGTCTACAAGAACTCTCTGAGAAATTGGACCCCAACGGAATACACCAGCCAACGCACCTTCTGTGGTGGATACGGCAGGAACAATTGTTGTTAGGTCGATTTCTGAAACATTTACACCGGGACTAACTTGGAATGGCATGGATATCTCCTATTATGAGGAATAAAAAACTCGTTTCGAATCTATTTTATTTATAAAATAACACATCTTAATCAGCATTAATCCATCTGTCGCCAGAAGAATCAATTGTTATGCCTTCATCAAATCCATTATCCATAAATCCAAACGGAGTTAATTCTTCAAAAAGTTCGTCTTCGGATTTGTCTCTCAACTTCATAATTGTATTTATATCTACAATATGCCTAAAATAGTTTTGGTCTGATAACCATGCAAACAAGACCATACACATAACCAAGTCATCATGATTACCATTTTCTGCTTCATAAGAATTGTTTTTTCTGGAGAATGTGTTAAGTTCTGATATAGTACTGTGATCATGAATAATTAATTGATTTTGTTCAATAAGAAGTTTTAACATTGAACAACCAATTGATTTAACATTTTTAGTTGTGCGAATACCACGATCAACTGAACTTTTAAATCCACCAGAAATTGATTTACCTAAACGACCATTGTTTTCTGTATAAAGAATATGTTCGTATTCAAATTCATAATGTAAAGCATCAGCAACCTGACCACCAATATCATTAATTTCAATCAAAACAGATGCATCATTATACATTCTAACGATGGTGTGAATAATAGATGCATAGTCCGCAGGAGTTGTCATATTATCTCTGAACGTACATACTTGTTCATATGGCATTTGAGTCACATCGATAATTTGAAATGCTGAATAATCTAAACCTTTGCCTCTTGAAACGTCAACAACACAAGCATAAATTTTATTTGGTAATGGACGAACATATTGTTTGACTCCATTATGTTCGTGTAATGGATTGATGTGCATTAGTTCTTTTAATTTCCAACCAGCGATGAGTGTGCCAGACGACCCAAGAAATTCTACACAATATTCCTGATCGAATTTCTCTTGATCATTACCCATGGATGCAAGAGTGTCTTTTCTCCATTTTTCATTACGACCGGGAACTGCTGACCACATAACTTTTATAGGATTATACCCATTGGTCCCTCGTTCTGCGTCTGCCCATAATTTATGAAAATGGTTAAGTCCATTCGGAGTAGAAACCAGAACAACCTTGGTCGATGTACCAGATGAAATGGTAGGATAAACTGAGGTGAAGAATTCATCCCAATTTTCGATGAAGGCTGCTTCGTCAATGAATAGTAAATTGATGGCGTAACCACGAATAGCATCAGAAGACGTTGCGGTGGCTATTACACGGGAGTTATTTTCTAAGACGAATGACCCCTTGTTCCACTCAACCACGCCCTGCTGAAGCCACTTAGGAAGATGCTGGTATGCTAACTGAATCTTGGATAGAATTTCTCTAGCAGTATCGCCTTTGTTGGCGAGCAATGCGACTGTTTTTTCTGGGTGAAATATGATATACCATAAAATACCAGCAGAAATAGCCGTAGTCTTACCAGCCTGACGAGCCGTCGCCACGATAGTGAAACGATTCTCTGCCAGAGATAACAACATTTCTTTTTGATATTTGTAAAGTTTGATAGGAATAAGACCTCTATCAACGTTAACAATTTGGATATATTTTTCAGCAAAATAAATTGGGTCCCGTGAACATTTTAAATATTCTTGAACTAAATCAGGAGACCATTCAATCGATTGATTTGAACGTTTAAGGAGCGAATTGCCATTATATCCACTTTTAATATCAACCATTTGTTTTGTTTAACTCTTGAATGACTTTTTGAAGTTCTGCGGTTGATCCGACAAAAAGATTATTATTAATTGTCTTTCCACGTTCGTTTTGTGGAGTATCTATGTCTTTCAATGCTCTGATAGATTTTTGCAATTCAAGCAAATCTTTATTAGCATCAACAATTGTTTTAATTAGTGTTGACATAACTTCAAATGCTCGTGGGTGTTGTGATGTATCTGCAATCTGTGATAATTTATTCAACGATTCGGTTGCTGTTTCAATAACAGAATATAGATTACTTCTGGCATATTCAAAGTCTTTGGCAGCAGAATCATCATGTGATGTAATTTTTAAATCATTAATTACAGATGTTGTTGATAGTGGTAACATGTTGAATGCATCACCAATAGGATCATTATTTGAATTATTCATTTTTTACTCGTTTATAATATTATCAATATTTATGATAAATCCAAAATCATCACTTGCTTCAATTTCAGCTAAAGAAATAGATTCTTCTAACTTAGAAGTTGGTGTACCATTAGCAGTTAATCCGGGTCTCACTGTAACTCGTTCAATTGGCGCAGTGTTGCCAACTGCATTTTGTAATTGTCCATCTGGAACTGTTGGTACATAGAAATTAGTGTTGGCAAATTTAATGATACCAGTTTTCTTAATAGGTCCATAGATATAACCTTTAAGAGTGAACTCTAATGTCCAAATCAATGCACGTCGTTTGTCAAAATTACCATCATACGAATCTTCGATTGATATATCATCAAGAATTACAGGGATATCCATAACGATATCCATTTCTGGAATCAAACGAACAGTAGTAGTCCAATCTGGTGTAAAGAATGGTAAAATTTGTTCAATAATTTTAGTTCCATCTTCAGCATTTTTGACATATACATGTAATCTAAATCTGATATTATAAGGAACTGGATTGTATTGATATTTTAATTTGTTAATATCTATAGAGTCTTTGACAACTGATCTACCAACAGTATGAAGTTTTCTGGCAGTATCATATGTCATATCAACCATTTCGAATGACATACGAGGAAGGAGAGCGGCAAATGGTCGATCAATGTCAGGGTCGGATTCGAAACGAACCAACATTTTTTCCTTTGGCGCATATGACAAAGGAACTTTTAATAAATCAACCAGATTGCCTTCACCGTCTTCACGAGTGATATGAATATCGTTGAAAAGTGTGCCAAAAAGAATCACATATTTTCTGATTGTAGAAAAGTACCACGTATGACCGAACAAATTAATAACTCCTTATGAGTATTTAGTAACGACCTGATTCACTGAAAGGATCATATTCTGTGAAATCTAAGAAATCATCAGATTCATTTTGAATTAAATCATTATCTGCTGTTGGGTCGATTGTTTGAATATCATACTTTTCATTGACAATATAATTATTATCTTCATCTATTAGATACAAACCATTTTCATCTTTGATGCCATAATCAAGAGCATCTAATGAATATTTCTTTTGTAATGAGTCAATTGATTCGATGCCAGTATTAAATGTTTCACCAGAATATTCAAATAGTTCACAAGTTAATTCATATGTCTGAAGAGCACCAAACTGATAGAAATATGGTTTGTTGTTTACAAATTTAATCTGAAAACATTTATTGTTTAATGGAAAATAAATTAAATCGCCTTCACGAGGACGATGAAGTGTTATAGGCTCGTATGTATCAATGTCTTCATTGAATACCCTCTGAGCAATTGTAAATGTAACTTGTTCACGAATTTCAAGACCAAATTTGGACATGAAGTTACCGTCACCAGTAAACCCGTCAACTGAATTGATGTACATTTCTACTTCATAAGAAGTGTCAAAATATGCAGTTGGGTCTGTGCCATATAGTTGATCAATATTATCCATACGTCTAGGAATGTAAAATACATCATGACCATAGATACGAATCGATTCGATAATAAGATTTTCGAATAGAGATTGTTCTTGTGAAGATTGAAAATTATTGAAATAAAAATTGGTAGCCATTATGCAAAACCTCCTTGTGTCAATAATTTTTTGCTTAAGTCATTGATATTGTTGAACATTTAGCCAATCATATCTGTAATCGGAAGTGAATAAGATGAGATCATTTCTTTTTCAAGTTTTGTAATTTCTTCTTCAGCTTCATCATAAATTCGTTGACCATTAAACTTAAGACCACCGGGAAGTGTCATACCTTCAAATTTTTTCATATTGCCACCCCACTGTCTTTTGATCAATTGTGTGCAATAACGTGCAAGCCAACGATCACCCCAAGCATCAGTATAAACATCTGGATCAACAATTTCGTATGCTTCAACAATAATATACTGACCAACATCAACCTTTGCCCAATCCATATCAATATAAAGTTTATTGATATGTCTATTGTATCTGAGTGGCTGTTTACCAACTAAAAGATACTCAAGCATTTGGATATGTTGCATGGCCATATAATATGGTACCATAGAAACTGATGTAAGTGTATAAAGATCATTCAATGCAATCTGATAACGAATATTGAATAGATTGTTAGTATTAAGACCGGCTCCAATATCAAATAAATTAACAACGCCAATGATATTCTGTGGCATCGTGATATATTTGTTTGTTTTATCAGTGTTTGTTACGATATGTTTATAATAAGTTTTTTCAGAACCATCAAAGTGATAGTCCCAATAGTAACGAAGGGCTTCATCAATACGATCTTCTACCTGATCATCATCTACGTTAATTTCAATAACAGGCTTACCTAATGCTCTAAGGCAGTATTCTTTGAATGATGATCTTGATGTCGGTGTAGCCATTTATGAAATCCTTTTATTACTATTTATAACGAGTGTGCTACTTTATAACCCAAATACGAACTTCGCCACGAGCACCACTAAGCCCTGCACCATCTGTCCATCCACCACCGCCACCGGGAACCATGGCATTCTGGTTATAATTACCACCATTGCCGCCAAAAATAGAATTACCACTTCCACCCGCTCCACCATAAATGCTACTTAATCCAATACTAACAGCATATCCTCCGCCACCACCGCCAAATATTGATTTTCCGGGCGCAGGCTCGTTTATACCAGCACCTCCACCAAATGTAGAATCTCTAACAGTGCTATTGCCGCCCAATGGTGCGCCGCCAAGTGCAGCACCAGCAACAGATGGTGTAACACCAGAAGACATAATTCCGCCTCCAGAACCCCCAGTATCAACAGAAAAATTTGCGCCTCCTCCACCATATGCTGCCATTGAAATAGATGTATTCGGCCAAAAAAATGATGTACCACCAGCACCACCAACCCCACCAGCTACCCCAACGACAACATTACATACGGAATTACATTGTGATAATTGCATAGTCGCAATAAAACAAGCGCCGCCACCACCTTGATCAGTGGTTGAGCCATCAGACGCTCCCCCACCACCGCCACCCCACATCATAATGAACACTTGTTCATCACCAGTTAAACCAGAAGGTTTGGTCCACGTACTATTTGCAGTGAAAATTTGAGTGTTGACTATACCAGTAGTGACAACACCAGTAGACACACCAGATATAAACAAAGCTGGTGTAGAAACTACAGTAGAATTTACTGTAACAGAACCAACAGTAACTTGTGATGAATTGACAGAAACGTTTGCACCGACAGTTAATGTATTAGCGATAGAATATCCATTAACAGTTAAAGTTGATGTGTTTAGTGAATTTGAAATATTAGTGTTAAAAACTGTTAATTGCATTTTATCCTACTTTCTGTATATAAACACGAACTTCACCACGTGCGCCGGGGGCATTTGTAGAAGTTCCACCACCACCTCCTCCCGGAGCAGTTGCTGCAACGGTATTATTGCCTCCGCTGCCACCGAAAACTGAGGTACCAACTATCCCGTTATTACAACCGCCACCACCACCGTAAATTGAATTTCCGCCGGGACCAGTGCGTGAACCGCCGCCACCACCGTAAACTGAACTTCCTACACCTACGCCACTGGCCCCGTCTTGTTTTCCGTAACCGCCACCGAAAGTTGAATTAGCAACAGTGCTGTTCCCACCCAATGGACCGCCGCCGTTGGCAATTAATCCTAAAGAAAATACACCACCGCCTCCAGCGGAGGTGTTGACATTGGCGGCTCCACCACCGTAAGCGGAAATAGAAAAAGTAGAATTTGTCCAAAATACAGAAGTTTGGCCACTAGCTCCCGCCGCCCCACCAGAAGCAACATAAACGTTGCAAGTTGCATTGCATTGAGAAGCTAATAAATTAACAACAAGGCAAGCCCCGCCACCACCACCTTGACCTTGCGATGTATTAGCACTTCCACCACCGCCCCATGCGATAATAGTAACAAGTGAATTACCAGAAATACCAGCAGGTTTGGTCCAAGTGTTCCAACCAGTTGTGGTGAACGTTTGATAATCTAAAGTATTTACAGAAGCTGGTGCAGATGTATAATTGATACCATTGATAGTTATAGAATTTGTTGAAATAGCAGTAGTATTAATTGTAGTGTTGTTAGTCGCATTAGAAACATAAATTGATGTAGTATTAATATTAACACTACCAACGGTAATTGTAGTAGAATTTGATGTGAATGCATAATTAGCTGTTGAATTGCCAACATTTAAACTATTTGATGTTGTGAAATCAGAAAAAATTGTTCCAGTATTAACTGTTGACATCAGCTTACCCTTCTTATGGTATAAACACGAACTTCACCACGAGCGCCAACTTGATTAAAGTCTCCGCCGCCGCCGGGTATTGATCCAGCAGAAGATTTTCCGCCAGCACCGCCGTAAACAGATGTTCCACCAGTGGTCCCGCCGCCGCCACCGCCGCCATAAATTGAAGACCCCGAAATTCCTTGTCCTGAAGCCCCGCCACCGCCACCACCATAAATTGAAGACCCGGCTGTATAAGGTGACCCTGATGTGCCTCCACCACCACCAAATGTAGAAACACCTGCTGTAGCTCCATTTGCTCCACCTAAAGGCGCACCTCCTACTCCAACCCCAACGCCAAACCAGCCCCCTCCGCCCCCTCCGTGTACTAAAGTAGAATGACCACCCGCACCACCATATGCAGTGAAAAGTTGTCCAGAAGAATTAGCAATAGAACTATCACCACCATTAGTACCTGCAACAGCACCAACTGCTCCAGCAGAGCCAACAATAACGTTTGCAGTTGAACCTAATTGATTGGCCATATAAATACCAAATACAAACGCCCCGCCACCGCCCGCATATCCTGCGGAAACGTTGCTTGTGCCACCACCGCCACCACCCCACATATGAACATAGACTAACTCAGCACCATTAGTTGCCCATGATGGTTTTGTCCATGTGTTGGTGCCGGTTGTTGTAAAAATCTGAACATTTACCACTTCCGCCGCAAGCGAGTTTAACACAGTACCATTTACAGTAATTGAAGGTTCGCTAATCAATGGCTGTATAATATTATTGACTGTGGAGTTCCCAACAGCAATCGATGAAGTGTTAATAAAAACATTAGAACCAATAGCGACAGATGTGCTATTCATAGATATCTGTTTGTCAGTAATAGACACAGCATTTGCTAATGTATTATTAGAAGTTAGGGTGGTGACTTTTAATTCTGACATTTTAATTAACCGTTACTTGGCCATCCAGCGGAAAAATCTGTAGATTCAAGAACTGAAGTATTTGCCGTATCCATAAGGGTAAAATATTCTAATTCTTTATCATAACAAGATTGAACATGTCGTCTAACACTAGAAATAATTTCAAGCATTTGATTGGCATTGAGATTGATGAAAGTATCAGATGAAGTTTTCCAATTAATATTCCATGTTTCTGCATTAGACTGAGAAATATCTAAAGCAACTGCAACATACTTGGTTTGTGATTCTCTATCCGTAGAGAACTTAACATTAGAAATTACTGTGCCAGAAACTTCAATCTCATATCTTTTTTTAGTTATTTGTTGTTTGATTACATCATTTGGTAATAATGAAGTTGACCATGTTTGTATCCAAGTATTACCATCAAAAATTGGTGTTGATTCTGTGTATGTCCACCCAATGTTAATAGATGGAGATTCTGATGATTTAACAAGTTCATAGTTAATCCCATCAATTTCACCACCACCCCAATTTACAGGAAAGCTTACGCTTGGATTATCAAACGCAGGGTCTGCTGGATATTGAATAAGTTCGTTATTTGAAATTTTTGCGTAAGTCATTTATCATTCCTATTTAAATGGATCATAATATTTATCTCCACAGAGCATGTGCGCTATAGTTTGCAATATCATTTGTACTTAATGAATATGTTATACTACTCTGATTTGTTACTGCTAGACTTGCGCCTAGATGTGGATAGTAATATGATTGACCATTGCTTGCTGTTGTACCAGACCAATTATTTGCAATACCACCAGACATATTACCAGTCCAAACTACTCCAGTGCCTGACGTCGCAAGTCCAATTATAATATCTCCTTGTCTAGTAGAAGAAAATGTAACAGTATTTGATGTAGGACTAAGTATTGTACGAGGAGTTTGTGATGTCAAATCATAAAGCGAATAAGAAGCAAATGCTAAAGCATATTTATCGAAGTAGTCATCTGTTGCAACTACCACATTCGCAGTTGTTCCAGAAGGTAATGAAATAGAAAAAATATCATTCATATCATAGTAACCAGTAGGAGAATTTTGAGATTTCACAACTCTGGTGGCTGCTTGACCGTTCACTGTCACAGTTGGAATATATGAATAGCCGTAGTATGTACGTGCTCCAATCGACATTACAAACAATCTAGATGGACTTGGTATTCCAACTGAAACATTGTTGATATTTAATGTATAAATTGCACTTCCTGTTGATGTCGGTACTTGATAAAGACCATTATAAGTGTAAGTTGGGATAGAATTAGTTGATGATGAATTCATCATCATATCATGAAAAAAAGCCATTATCTAGAATCTCTTTGAACTAAATTACCACGCCAAGTTGTTCCACCATCTTCAGTTAAGAAAACCCAAATATCATTATTAGTTGATGGTGTTGGAGCAGTGGCTGATGGCCACTTTGGAGTATTAGCCCATGAAATAGTATTTCCACCATTTCCATTTGCAAAACGAATTGTCATAGAATACAATGTTCCAGATGGTGTGGACGTGAAATAAACATTCTGTGCAGACGAGTTAGCTGTTACGATAAAATAATTACCAGAAGCACAATTAATGTTATGGTTATTACCTGCGCTCAAACTTGTTGTTTTAACACCGTAATTACCATCGATCTGCAATTTAGTCGCAGGAGTAGTGTTACCAATACCAACATTACCAGAAAATGATGCATTACCAGTTATCGATCCAGTAAATGATGTGGCAAGTGGCATTATTGCAGTTGTCGAATTTGCTGTAATAACATTAGCACCAGCGATAACAATTGCTACAGTATTCGAACCAGTGTATTGAATTCTATTATTGCCTGTGCTTTCAAGCCACACATTGGCTACTTGTAATGTTGACATTTATTTACCTTTATTTAAATAATTAGAAAACAAATCTATTAATGTAAAAGATGGCCCAGTTTCCCATATAACTTCCATGAGAGGTCTTTCATATTCAAAACGAAATCTTGCACTTTCTGGTTGATTCATTGACACACATTTGACTGTACTATTAACAACTCGACAACTCATTGGTCTGACTTCATGAATATCACAAGAACCTTCATCACTTAAGAAAATACACGGCTTTTTTCCCATCCAATCTTTAAACGGCTTTTGATTATCTTTCATAATCTCTGGCATATTATCGCTTAGATATTGTTTCCATTCTGTGATAGTTTCTTCACTTCTCTCAGCAAGCATTTCACGCATATTATTTTCATCAATATATTTTTCAATATCATCCCATTCTATTTTAGAAGAAGGAGCGATTTGATTACAACAAAAACCACAACCTTTGGCACATGCTAATTTTAATGGTTCTTTGCTACTCAATTCATCATGCACATTGTGTATTGCTTTAGCAAACGATACACCTTTTTCCATCTCATTATTAATTAAAATTTTCACATCATCTTTATTCATAATATATTTCCTTTGTTTACGTAATTTGAACTGTCCAACCATACATAATATTAGTTGGGTTAGTCGCCCATGTTGGACTTACCTGTTTAAATTCAAAATAACTACCCGCAGTAACAGCAATATTTAATGAAGTATTGCTGTAATATAAAGAACCAGAGGACGCCATATTAAGTGCAACGCTACCATGGAACGTAGTATCAGTTGTGTTATTATACCTAAAATATATAGAAAAAGTTTCACCAGTTCCCTGCACACCAGCGTTGTTAAAAGCCGATAAATAAATGGCAGTTACGTTACCAGAAACTGGTATATATTGCCTCACATTATCTGCCGTTGTGATAAGTGTTGCCTGAGGTTGTGATCCAAAATAGTATGTAGTAGCGTCAGCAAAAGACGATTTCTGTAACGAACCAACAATTGCCAAACCTTTAGAGGTAGGAGCAGCCCAATAGTCAGTTGTACCATTAGAAGTGAGTACTTGTCCAGCAGTACCGATAGAACCATTGGCGATAATGCCGGAAGTAGAACCAAAAGTAACGTTTCCATTTATTGTTGTGTTACCAGAGATAGTCGTATTTCCAAAAGTAACGTTTCCATTTATTGTTGTGTTACCAGAAATAGTGGTGTTACCGCCAGATGAAATAGTAATTACGTTAGATACACCAATACCAACGTTACCTGTCGCTGTCGAAACTAATACGTTAGCCGAAGAGTTTGGCTGTAAATACACCCCACCAGTTGATGGGAAAACTAATTTGCCCGCAGAAGTGTTACCACTTACAACAGTTAAATCTGTTGTGCCGTTTGCAGTATTGATTGTTGTTACTGAGAGTGTTGACATTAGCTTATTACCGCCCTTCCATCTGTTTGTATTGTTAATGTGTAACCAGTGCTAATCGCTAATGGTCCAGTAACCTGTGCGTTTTCGCCTGTTAAAATTGTTATATCTGCTGACATAGTATTTGCATTGATTCTGAACAAATTACTTATATTAGATGGAGACCCCGTAGTTCCTTCATTACCTTTAAAATAACCACCACCAGAACTAAATGGTGCTCCATTCACATAAAGACCCGTACTATTTATCACGGAATTTTGTGAAGAATTACCAATAAACATTGCAGTTACATTTAATGCAACATTTGAACCAACAGAAATAACACCAGTAAATGTTGGCGACGCTTTTGGTGCTAATAGATTTATTGCATTCGAATATGCAGCTTCTGCTTGTGTCTGTGCTGATGATGCACGAGTATTGGCAGCGATAGCAGCATCATATGCAGTCTTCACTGAATTTGGCGTTGCGGCTGCTGAAGTATTGGTTGACGCTATCGAATCAATAAGTTGAACAATACCAGCTTGTGAAGTATTAGCAGCATTGAGACGAGAATTGTTTAATGTTCCAGATGAAATATTTGTTGCATTAGATGCAAAAGTTACAGCATTTGAATAAGCAGTTCCTGCAACTGTGTCAGTATATGTTACACCATTAGAATACGCAGAAATAGCGGCTGATTGTGCTGAAGATGCACGAGTGTTAGCAGCAATCCCAACATCATATGCATTCTTCACTGAGTTAGCAGTAGCAGCAACAGTGATGAATGTATTGGAAATTGAGTCTACTAATTGAACAATACCAGCTTGTGAAGTATTAGCAGCATTGAGACGAGAATTATTCAATGTTCCAGATGAAATATTTGTTGCATTAGATGCAAAAGTCACGGCATTTGAGTAAGCCGACTCTGCTGCTGTCTGTGCTGAAGATGCACGAGTGTTAGCAGCAATACCTGTATCGTAAGCCACCTTAACAGAATTTGGCGTTGCGGCTGCTGATGTGTTAGTTGAAACTACCGAATCTACTAATTGAACAATACCAGCTTGTGAGGTTGTTCCAGAATTAAGACGGGCATTATTCAATGTTCCAGAAGAGATGTTAGTTGCGTTAGACGCAAAAGTAACTCCATTAGAATATGCAGCTTCTGCTTGTGTCTGTGCAGATGATGCACGAGTGTTAGCAGCAATACCAACATCATATGCAGTCTTCACTGAATTAGCCGTAGCACCTAATATTATTGATGTATTGGTAACAGTATCATTTAGTTGAACAATACCAACTTGTGAAGTATTAGCAGCATTGAGACGAGAATTATTTAAAGTGCCAGATGAAATATTTGTTGCGTTGGATGCAAAAGCAATTGCATTTGAATAAGCAGTTCCTGCAATTGTACCAGCATATGTTACACCATTAGAATAAGCTGACTCTGCTGCTGATTGTGCAGATGATGCTCTTGTGTTTGCATCAATTGCTCTGTCATAAGCATTTTTTACGGAATTTGCAGTAGCTGCAATAATGATTGATGTATTGGTAACAGTATCATTTAGTTGAACAATACCAACTTGTGAAGTATTAGCAGCATTGAGACGAGAATTGTTTAATGTTCCGGCATTAATATTATCAGCATTTCTATAATATGCAGAATTTTGTCCATTTAAATTATTAGTATTATTTGATGTACCAGAATAAATTGTCGTATTAACTGTAGCATTTGATGATGAATTACCAATTGTAATTGTTGGTGAATTAACAAATAAATTTCCACCAACAGTAACATCTCCAGACGTATTTACAACAACAGCATAAACTGACCATCTACCTGTAGTATTACCTAATGAGAATGAATTTGATGTTGGAATGATGTCAGCAGTTGAAGTACCAGTGTATGAAAGATTACCAGTGACAACAAGATCGCCACCAACTCTAAGGGTACCATCAACATTCGCAGAACCAAGCATATTAACATTAGAATTAAATCTTGCTATACCACCAACATTTGCTGTTGATGAAACGTTAATAAAACCAGTGACAGTTGTATTGCCAGATGCTATGGTATTACCAACAGTTACTGCACCGTTAACAGTTAATGTGTCACGAAGCGTAGTTGCACCACCAACGTTTGCAGTTGATGAAACATTCATAAAACCTGTGACAGAGCTATTACCAGTAGCAATCGTGTTACCAACAATAACTGCACCGTTAACAGTTAATATGTCACGAAGCGTAGTTGCACCACCAACATTTGCAGTTGATGAGACATTAATGAAACCAGTGACAGTTGTGTTGCCAGATGCTATGGTATTACCAACAGTTACTGCACCGTTAATATTTGCTGTTGATGATACATTGATAAACCCAGTGACGGTTGTGTTACCAGTAACAATCGTGTTACCAACAGTTACTGCACCATTGACTGATAATGTCGAACGAAGTGTGGTAGCACCACCAACATTTGCAGTAGAAGACACGTTAATGAAACCAGTTACTGAACTGTTACCAGTAACAATCGTGTTACCAACAGTTACTGCACCATTGACAGATAATGTACCACCAATATTTGCAGCCCCAGCGATATTAGCAAACGATGAAACATTTATAAAACCAGTAACAGTTGTGTTGCCAGATGATACTGTGTTGTCTATAGTAACTGCACCGTTAACTATTAATGTGTTACGGAGTGTGGCAACACCACCAATATTTGCAGCCCCAGCGATATTAGCTGTTGATGAGACATTAATAAAACCTGTGACAGAGCTATTACCAGTATCAATTGTATTAGCAACTGTTACAGCACCGTTGACAGTTAATGTTGAACGAAGTGATGTCGCACCACCGATATTTGCAGTGGAAGATACGTTTATAAAGCCAGTTACCGAATTATTACCAGTAGCAATCGTGTTACCAACAGTAACTGCACCATTGACAGTTAATGTGTCACGGAGTGTTGTTGCGCCGCCCACATTTGCGGTTGATGAAACATTGATAAAACCAGTTACTGAACTGTTACCAGTATCAATTGTGTTAGCGATGGTGACTGCACCGTTAACTGTTAATGTGTTACGGAGTGTGGTTGCACCACCAATATTAGCTACACCAGCGATATTTGCACTGGAAGATACGTTTATAAAACCAGTAATCGAATTATTACCAGATGATATTGTGTTAGCAATAGTTACTGCACCATTAACAGTTAATGTGTCACGGAGTGTTGTTGCACCACCAACATTTGCTGTTGATGAAACATTAATAAAACCAGTTACGGAACTGTTACCTGAATTTATAATACCACCAATGCTTGTATTGCCAGAAACATTTGCAGTTCCTGTAACAGTTAACGAAGCATCTGGATTTGAATTGTTGATACCAACACGGTTAGAAGTGCCATTAGCAAAAATAAGATCAGTATTTACAATAAGGCCGTTTTTAACGACAAAATCTTTATCTGCCATCGGTTCCCTTTCCCCTGTTGGCGTTTCTTTTATTTATACAATTAGAATGTCCATGGGCCAGAAACATATGTATTTCTAGAAGCAGTTGCAGAATAAGAAGTTACCGTAGATTTGGTTGTAAAATTCGTTCCATCGTTAGAAACAGATACTGTCCAAGTAGCAGGATCACGACCTTCTGCATCGTTTGCTGTGGCCCAACGATAACCATTGAATGTTTTTGCTGATCCTAAATCAATTGTAAACGTCCAAGGTCCAGTCGTACTTAGTGAACAGAATTTAGTTCCTGTATTATTGTCTACAAGATTTTCTGGTCCTTCACCGCCCTGACCAGCATCGTTTGATGTAACGGTAGACCCAGTCATTGAAACATCAGAACCAACATTTTGAATGACAAATTCTGATGCTTGCATCAAATTACTACCAGTTTTTGTCGCAGTTATATTCCACCTAACATAGCGATAACCTGTTACTGCTGATGAAAAACCCGCAATCAATCCTACTACCGATGTCATTATGTTAATCCTGCCCCAGAGATAACGAATGTGTTAGCAGCTACACAAACTACAGTGCAAATACCACGTTGTGCCAGTGTCCTATTACCAGTGGTAGCAGTACCTGCCAAATACATGGTAACGCTTGTGCCTTGTGTTATGGTCTGTGAACTTCCGCTGTTGTTGTAAATAGTTATGTTGTTACCAGCACTAAATATGCCGCCGTTAATCGTGACACCACCAGTGGTGATATTAATCATCTTGCCGTTGTCAGCGGCTACTAACACATACGCTGACGTTTTGTCGCTGTTAACTATATCACGCACGTTGCCGGTAGAATCAGTAATAATTCCGTTAACGACTAAAGTATTTGCAACTGATATTCTTCCATTCGCACCCATACGCATAACTTCATTGGTAGTTAGCGTTCCATTAGCATGAAAAATAACATCTTTTGCTGAAGCTGTACCGATACCAAGAGCACCATTTGACGTATAAAGATACGCATCATTAGCACCAACAATTGTATATTGAGTATTACTATAATTTGAACTATTGATACCAAAATCAACGTAGTTAACACTATCATTTCCAGTATCGTTAGTGATAACAAGGTCGCCAGAAGCATTGGTGCCTGAATTCGCATTTTGAATAACAGACTGAACGTAAGTATTTTGAGAAGAATCAATTTCAATCACAGCTAATGAGCCGAAATCATAACCAGCAGCAGTACCAACACTAATTTTAGTTTGAGCAAAAAAACTATTTACAGTAACGTTTGCCTGAAATATATTAGTATTGGTCCATGTGTATTGTGCGGCAGTGTTAGTACCAACAATCGTTGACCAATATACAGCAGTGCCATTAGTTGTTAATGCTTGTCCAGAAGTACCAAATGAACCATTGGCAGAAATACCAGCCGCAGAATTAATTACAACATCAGCAGTAGAATTAATTACGAGGTTACCAGAAAGGGTAATATCTTTAGTAACAATTAATGAATTACTTACAGTAACAACGTTTGTGCTGCCATTGGCAGTTATCATATTCGCTAAAGTGCCTAATTGAAAACTTTGTGTCATATCGTCTCTCTTTTAAATAATTGCTATTCTTCCGCCAGTGGCGACAGTCAAAGTTCTACCTGCCAAAACAGTTAATGGGCCTGTACAAGTTGCATTTTCATCGCCATTAATTGTGGTATCGAAACTCATAACTTGAGCATTGATTCTAAAAATATTATTGGCATTCGCAACAGTACCGGCGGCAGCAGAACCACCTTTATAGTAACCTGCACCACCGACAACATTGGCCCAATATGTAGAAGTACCATTCGAATATAATGCTTGATTAGCACTACCAAGTGTACCATTGGCAGAAACAGCAGTTAATGTAACCGTATTACTGAACGAATGAGTGTTTGTCCATGCATATTGAGCAGCAGTATTGACAGTAACTAAGGAAACCGCAACATTACTATAACCAACAACTTCGATAGTAGCAGTATTTG